>Ga0256840_1002691_pt1 | contig 15372 bp, 25 predicted proteins | sample 355202metaG_FD_185969 | JGI IMG/M metagenome (GOLD analysis project Ga0256840, IMG submission 185969) | Hydrothermal vent microbial communities from Mid Atlantic Ridge, Atlantic Ocean - 355-202 | ecosystem: Environmental > Aquatic > Marine > Hydrothermal vents | place: Atlantic Ocean: Mid... | reverse complement strand
TCTGTAGTTTTGAGCAAACCTCTATACAACCCTATGCTATGCGGTTCGTATAGTACTGGAATATCTGGATTGCTTTGCTGAAGTATCCACCAGACGATTGTTGTTCCAGTTCTGTAGTATCCATTAAAGAAACCAACAATTGTCAAAATTAATCACCTCCTACACAGTGTAGTAAAAATTCAAACTTCAATCTTTCTCTTTAGTAAACCAATAATGAACCCCAACACTACTACCTGACATTACTGTCAGTAGTAACTTTTAAACCCATTGTCTTTTGAATTCTGTAAAACAATTCAGTCTCTTCACCTGAAGTAAGAACTCTCCCTTCCTACCAAGTCTTTCGTTGAAAGAACCAACAACACTGAAACAGATCCTCCTCACTGCAAAGAATGCACCAACTGGTCTTGTAGCATTGTTATCAGTGCAACCATAAATCCAACTGAATTTGTCTGGAAGTTTTACTGAATTACAGAGAAGAGATTTTACTTGAACACCATAAACACCTAATTCTTTGTCACTCTTAAATAATTCTCTAATTTTGCGGAATAAGTTAGGTTCTGTAATTATAACATCATCGTCCATGAAAATTAGTATATCTCCCGAAGAAACTTCAACACTCTTATTTCTCGCTTTCGAAAGACCAAACTCATCAGATTCAACAATTCTAAGATTAAAAACAGTGAATAATTTCTGTGGTAGATTTTCTTTCACAAACTCACCAAACCCTTTATCAACAACAATAACTTCGTGTGGGTAGAATGACTGAGAGATTACACTAAATAGAGAATGCGAGAGTAGAGAAATTCTGTAAGGTACCGTACAGATAATGAGACTAACTCTCATTTAGTCAGAGCAGTAAATAAAAAGAGAGAAAACAGAAAATCACTCAGCCAAAGCCATCTTAATGTCTTCTGCTCTGATTGTCTTTCTCTTTGCGTGTTCTGCAGCCTTAACTGCCTTCTTTGTAACCTCTTCAATAAACTCATCCAGTTTTATCTTCAAATACTCCACTGCCTCCACAGAAAGTTTGTGATCCCCAATGTGTGGTTTCATCAGTCTGTAAACAGTTCCTACAGGTATACCCTCCCTCCTCGTCATAGACACCACCAATATTTATTAGTGAACCTCACCTACTTAACTTTTATGGTGTTCGGAGTGGTGTTCATTCTTTCTTACCTCCAGTCTTACAACTTCAGTAACTCTCAAGAAGTCATTGTAGTTGTCACCAAGAAATTCTTTAAGTTTGTTTACATCCAAACGAGTTTGTTGATACTTTTTGACACTAATCACAAACTCCCCAATTTGTATCTTACTACCCACCGGAATGTGTTGAAGTAACTCCTTACGTAACTTTTGTAATTCTGAATCTATCATTTTTCTGTATTCGAGAAGTTTATAGTAACTACTAACCAAATATTCAAGATCTCTCATAGTGAACCACCTCCTTCACTTATTACATGATTTGTACTCTTAGTGTTGTATAACAGTCAGAAAGATGTAAAAGATCTAATGACAATAACAGATAGTACAACCTTACCCTCATAGAGACCACTCCTGTTAGTACACTATCCAAAAAATTTAAGAGGGATGAGCTTAGAAATTAATTTAATGGCGGTATATGATACTTCCGTAATTCTGAAATGCTTACATGGTGACAGAATTGCTTGTGAAGTAATTTTTAGTGACCAACACTGCGTAATACCACCAACTACTTACGAAGAGATGAAGTTTGACTGGAATTATACTGGAAGGAAAGCCATAGAGGAGCATTGTAGAGTGTTCACTTACGAAGATTATCCGTTCAATGATCTGGAAGTCAGGAATGAAGTGGAGGATTTTGTGAGGTTGATTGATGTGAATTACTTGAGAAGAACGCCAAGAGGTAGAGGAGCGAAAGAAGTGAGGTGGTTTCAGAGATTCTGTCAAGGAAGTAGTAATTTGGAGCATAGACTGAATGATTACAGAATTGTGAAGGAAGCAAACATACTCGCTGAAAGAGGAGTGGAAGGTAGTGATGTTTTAGTGAGTGCGGATCACTCACAAACCAGCGATTTCTGTGTGACTGTGTATCATAAGGTTATGGAGAGTATGGGTGAGGAACCACTCATACAAACTAAATTCTACAAAGATGTTTGGAAAGAGATGGAGTTAGAGGTTACTCCTCAACTCCCTGACTAACTCCTCGAATTTAGCTTTACACCTAACGGTCTCGTAAAATGAAGCCACTTCAACAAACACTTTGTATACTTTCCATACTACTCTTTCTTCCAGTCCGTTGATATTGTGCAAGTACCACAAAATTGTGTTGAGTAAGTCTTCGGGTGTCCTTGATGTCTGCAGGAGTTGATTCTTGATCTCTTCTTTCAATTTCTCAGTGACGCAGTCAATTCTGGAGTAGATTTCTTGCCTTTTGTGAGTCTCCTTTATTCCCTCTAACTGCTTGTGGAGTGAGTTCAATTCCGTCAGTAAGTCTTTAAGCATGAAACCACCTCCAAAACATCCAAACGCTTCGTTATGAGTCTATAAACACTACAGTCACTAACCTCGTTCTCTATTGGTGTATCCTTCTCAACATCTCCCAAATACCACACCCTAACCTTCATATGAACTACTCCACACAACGTTCGAATCAAATAATTACTAACCCTGTTTACTCATTTGCTATCGTTGGACACTACCCTGCTGTGCTTCATTAGGCAGTGTGAGAAAGATAGTGTGTTAGTAAATCCACTAGTAAAATTAAAATGACTACTACCACAACACTTGTAAGTAAGTAGTACCTAACATATTTCCTCGAAACTTCTCTGACTTTACTCGGAATTCTGACTATCTCATACAACTCCAAAGAATCAATAAAGTTGGAGTACCACGATAACGCTTTAATTTCTTCATCAGTAAAGTTGGAAAGTAGTTTTGTTGATTCACTGTCTAGTTGATGGTAGAGGTCTGGATACTTACTTTTTAGAATTCCTAACACAAGTTTGTCTTTGAGCATGTTAGACACCTCAGTCGAGTACAGCAAACAGTAATAACGTAACTACCAGTATACAAAGTGTGGTTAGTAGTTCTGGATGTGAGTACAGGTACCACTTGAACCAAACTACAAATTCTCCACTCTTCATGGCTGATAGAAATGTGTAGTGAGAGAAGTTTGATCGGATAAATAAACCACTCACTAGTATCCACTTTCTTATGTAGTCTGACAGTACAAATCCAATAATCACTCCAATCACAACTAAAATTATCCTCTTAACTACTCTTAGTAGTTTCACGTTGATCTACCTCCCAACCAACCTTCTTTAGTATTTGCAGAGTTCGAGTTTTGTACTTCTCGATCAATTGAAGTTTTTGATACCTACTGAGTCTCTTCAATTCATACTCCCTCTTGCGTGGAGTGGTGGTCTCTTCAACATACACAACTTTAACTGGTTTGTTTACTCTGGTGAACCTACCACCCCTACCAGAGAAATGTTCCTTAAGTCGTCGTCTGAGGTCATTTGTACTTCCTACATATAACTTACCTGTAGAAGTGAGTAGAATGTAGACATAACCCACTTGAACCACACCTATCACCTCACAAATCATTCTCCCAACTTGGTCACTAACCATTTTAGCTTCACATTATGCGTGTGCCTCAATTACGTTGTATGGATTTGGTGCTTTCATTTACTGCTTATTTTCTTGATTCTGTCCAACAAACACCACTTTAAGATTTCTCTTTCTTGCTTGATGAATGAACCAAGCAGTTATTAATTGATCTACGAACACTTTGACATCCTCCTCTGAGATTAAACGACACCTATACAACAGTTTAACTATCCAGATTGCAAATCTGACTCTCCAACCGAAATTCTCAAATCCAGAAGTGTACCAACTAACTTTGTCCATATGATTCACCTCCTTACTTCTCCAAGACTACGAATCCACACTACTTTACACTTATCGCAACACTCATAAATTTTCAGTACTATGAAATATCTCAACTTTTCGTGACTACAACTTGGTAACCCTTCTCAATTCTGTAAGAGAACAGACTGAGTATTAGTTTCACGAATACCACTCCACTCAACAAAAAAGAGAGGGAAACTAGTACTCATCTGTATGCTCACATGTTAAGTAGTGATACACTGCCTTACGAAGTGCTTCTTCTGTAGACTTGGTTCCAGCCTTCTTTTTTAGTTCTTGTAGGATATCTTCAAACAAAACTGTCTGATAATGTTTCAATTTCATTAACTCAAAACTCACACACATCACTTCCTTAAGACATGATACACCCTCCACCTAAATTCTGTCTTCTTACCTATATTCCACAAATCAACTCTTGAGTAGTAACCAACTACTCTACTCCAAATCTCAACATTTTCACCACACTTCGGACAGTTTTCATAAGTTCCTGTATACACCTCTCTACAAGATGAACAAATTGAAAGTGTTGGTGTTATTGTGAAGTACGGTAGTTTTGTTCTACAACAGACATTCTTGACAAATTCCCTAACACTCCAATCTGCTACTGCCTCTCCAATCCATATATGAACCACACTCCCACCAGTGTAGTATTTGTTCAATCTTTCTTGATGTTTGATGATTTCGTGAACATTCCACGGTACTACAACCGGTAGATGAGTAGAATTTGTGTAAGGTATGTGAATCCAATCCTCACCAACTATTTTCTTCCACCACTCAAATGCTGGAAGTTTAGTACCGTACTTCTGTATGTCTTTTTGTTTAAGTCTGTATGAAGCACTCTCTGCTGGTGCTTGCTCAAAATTACACAATCCTCTCCACTCGAGAGTGTATAACTGACTGTTGACAGATACCGTAATTGGTTCATCTTTGAGTTTGGAGTACTCCTCCACTCTCTTATTGATGTATTGAAGTATTCTTTCTGCAAAATTCCAGCCGTCCTCACTAATTATTCCATCCTCGATGCCAAAGTTCAACAGACACTCATGAACCCCCACAATACTGAATGTATTGAAGTGCCACTTTATTGTACCCACATACTCTTTGAAAGTTGGTAGTAATCCTTTGTTCATTGCTATCTCGCACATTGCTCTCCTTCTAAGCATTAGTGTGTATGCTTTATCCAATATTTCGTCTAACTTCTCGAATAGTCTACTTTCTTCACTCCTACACTCCCAACCAAGTCTTGGCATGTTTACTGTTGTAACACAAACACTACCTGTACCATCTGGCATTCCAAATAGACCACCGTATCTCATAACCTTCATTGCGTTCTTAATCTCCTCTAAGTTGATGTTCAACCTACAACACATTGCCATTATGTCATCAGGATTCATGTCGGTGTTTATCATGTTACAGAAGTAGGGAGTACCATATTTGGCTGTCACTTTCCATAGAGAATGATAATTGTCAAAGTCGAAATCTTTGGTAACGTTTACTGTTGGTATGGGGAATTTGAACGGTCTACTTACTGCATCACCCTCTAAATATATCTCCATCAGCACTTCATCTATGAGGTGTTGATACTCCCTAAATTCCTCATATGAACCTACTACCTCATCACCAACATAAGCTTCTCTATTTCTCATACTCTCTGGTATACAGAAATCTAGAGTTATGTTTGTGAATGGGCTTTCTAACCCAGCTCTCATGTCCATGTTGAGGTTGTAGATGAACTCCTGAAGGTTTTGTTTAACTTCCCGTGGTGAGAGTTGGTCCCTCGCAACATAAGGTGCTAACTCCAAATCTAACCTACCTAAACCAATAGCACCAGCGTGGTCTTGCTGAACCATGAATACAAAATTAACTATCTGACCAAGTGCACTACTGAAATGTCTTGGCTTTCTTGAAGTTATATTGGCAATAATACCTCTTTCAAGTACCCTCCTTATGTTATAACCACAACAGTAGAGGAAAGCATGGATGTCATGTGCATGCCACCAACCATCTGCATGCATGTAGGCTAAGTCTTGATGAACCCTCTCTAACATCCATTCCTTTAAAATACTCTCCGCTATGTATGCTTTCAGACTACCAAACCCGTACCTTCTGTTTGCATTCTCCCGCACTCTCCAATCTTCATTGTTGATGTATTTGTCAACCAAATTAACTACATCCACCAAGAACCACCTCCTTACTTAGTACTACCTCTACAAACTAAGTGAACAGAGATACCACCAAGAGATATGAAAAGTAGAGTTACAAAAAGTGAGAGTGTGGTGACAGTATTTCCAATCAATTCACTTACTAACTTAAATGAACCAACACCTACTATTATAGTGAGGTAAGTACTACTCAGTGTTGTAGATCAGTGAAGTCTCATAGAGTGCCACCAAGAAATTAAAAATCAATCTTTCCAGATACCATGAACTACACTGAAGCCACTATTCCTCAATTTCTCCATTAGATCTTCTTTCTTTTGTTCTACACTTTTTATCTGCTTCTCATCTGGTGTCGAAATGTAAGTGTATTCTGTATGCGTGTATTCAAAGATTACATTGTGTTGTGGACAATATGCTGTTACTACTAACTTACAGACTTTCCAGTATTCAACTGATTCTGTAATGAAGGACACTCCTACTGGTAAACTTGAGTTGTATGACTTTACTGTACTTATGAAATCATCCAGTGTGAGTAGTTCTAACTTCACCATACAATCACCTCACTCAACACCAAGTGCTTTGAAGATTTTAAGAAGTACTTGTTTGTGAACCTCTATTCTCTTCTTAAGTAACTCTACTTCCAGTGTTAGTTCATCAATTCTCTTGTTGAGTGCATTAATTTGCTCACTAAATGACTCCGCCATTCTAAGTAGTTCTTCATCCTCTAGTTTCTTGAGTGTGTTGTTATCTGACTCATCTACACGAGTTACTGAAGTAGACTGAGGTAACGAAGAGTTGTCTAAAATAACTTCTATTTTGTCCATCATATCTGGTCCTCTTAGTTTTTGATGTTCGTCATCTTTGGTGTTGTAGATATGAGCAACTATTGCATTTTTGTTGGTAGTTTCAAAATTACAACCAGGAACAGGACATCTGTACTTAACCATGTGAACTAACCTCCAAAAATATTTTAATCACTCTCTGTGGATGTTCTGGGTTCCCTTTCGGGATTCCACACAACCTCCTTAACTCTAAATAGGTCCAATTTCAACTCCTTAGACAATCCCTCTATTAGTCTTAATATTCCTTGTTTCTTCACGTTTTCATCTGGTTCATCTTCAAAAATATAGTATCCATACTCGAGTGGTCTTGTTGAAGTTACTGGAACCGCTACTACTTCCTGATTGTCTGTTAGGTAGAGTTTGTACAATCTACCATACTTCCTAACTTGAATTGTCAACCATGTCTTGAAATTCTCCCAACTGCCAAACTCTAACCTTGGCATATGAACCACCTCCTCTAAAACTCAAACTCTAACCAAAAACATCCACCAGATTTGTTGTAAGAGATTCTCAGAGTGTAATTTTTGTTTGTAAAAACAACACTACCTTTGGTGTAAACTTCAACTCTGTATTTAACACCATTCACTAACGGGTGTCTGAATAACTGGTTGTAAATCTTCTTGGCTATAACACCATACTGTGTTTTGATGAATATAACTGCGGTTCTCTGTGACTCCACTACTAACCACTCATCTTCTAGAAGTACTACAGTTGAAGTCATATCCACTACATCTCTCAATCCACTCTCTGAATTTCTCCTCAACGACCGCACCTACTTGTCTACACACTTCCTTTCCGTTTGAGAAGAAGATAAAAGTCGGTATTGCTTTAATCGAATATATCACTGCCAACTTCTTATTCTCTGGTTGTTCAAGATTCACTTTTGCAAATTTGATAGTGGTGTAGATGTTGGAGAGTTTTTCGAAAATAGGTGTCATCAATCTGCACGGTGGACACCAGTTTGTATAAAAGTCTGCCAACACTAACTCGTTTTTCTGTAGTATTTCCATAAAATCACTAACACTCTCGATATGAACTACACTCACATACATCACCTCCTTCACTTACTACACGTTTTTACAAATTGGACACTATTCACTATTGCCTACCTACCTTTTGTACCATTCCAAACTCTAATGTGAAGTCTGTCTGAGTAGTTGAAATTGTTCCTCACACAAAACTCCCAAACTTTCTTACTTATTTTGTCAAGTTCTTGTTGAGTGGATCCGTGAGGCATTAACCACACTCTGTCTTCATCCAGTCCAATCTCTCTTACGACTTTCTTAACATCCGATAATGACCAACACCAACTTTGCGAACCGATAACAAACTTATAATCCACGTTGTTATAAACTGACCACCACTCAATCGCTTCACTCACTTTCGGATAGTTCTTTTTCGGAGAGAGTGTTACGCAATCAAAGTACGCTGGGATTACTTCATTGAGGATAATTCCATTAGTCTCTAGTAGGAAGATCTTTGTGTAGTCCTCCAGACCCTCTACAACTCTAATGATTTCTGAAGTGTAGAGGAGTGGTTCACCACCTGTAAAGACCACACCTCTCTTACTACTGTTTTCAATAATTTCCACCAACTCTTTTACACTAAACTTTCTGTACTCACCCCTCCATGAATATTTTGTGTCACATGTCTCACATTTCCAATTACAACCGTACACTCGAATGAAGAGACACGGTAAGCCCATGTATCTACCCTCTCCTTGTATACTTTCAAAAATTTCACAAACTTTCATAAGTGATCACCACTAAATTATTGAAGAGATGTGAAGATAGCGAGTATAATGAACCCAACTATCAACATCAAAAACGCAACGTAATAGTAGAGGTTATACTACTTCATAGAGACCACGTTCTGTATACTTGGTCTCTACAAAAACTTGCCTAACGACTATTTGAAGAGTGAAGAAATTCCCAAATTTTCTTGGCTGTCTGTAGTCCTATACCATCTACAGAAGCTATCTCTCTAACTGAAGCTTTCATTAAACTCTCAAGTGACGGAAAGAATTGAGCCAACTTCTTAGCTCTCTCTGGACCAATACCGGGTAAAGTAGAGTAGAGAGTGACCAAACAAGCTTGATAGTCTGTTTTCTTACCCTTGATGGGTGGTAGTCTAACTAAATCGTTTCTCTCCAGCTTTTTATGAAGGTAGTATACACAAGCTGCAAAATCAAAGTCAGTTTCAACTGTTAGTGTAATTACTTGACCACTACAGCCGTCTGGTGCTCGTTTTAGTGAAGCTCCTACCAAAGCAGAAAGAAAAGCTTTACGACTGAATGTTCTGTCTGACTTACTGTGTTCTCGTAGTTCATCCAGAGCTTGTGAGATTGAACCCACTACAATCACATAAGAGACTGGGTAGTTTCTGGACATAGCATAGAGTTGTGAATGAAGTCTACCATCTTCTATGGAAGAGATGAAGTCTGTAGCAGTCTTTCGCTCAACTGGTATTTCATAGTTACTAACTTTCACGAGGTAGTCACCAATGTCGAGTGTTTCTCTAACTAACTTCACATCTGTGAAACCCTGCGCTTTAAAGTAACTCTCCATATGAGGAGGTTCACGTGTGTCAATAACAATCATAATGAACTACCTCCTATCGCTTCTCTTATAACTTCACACAATCTGAACACAGATTTCACGTGATCAGTGATTGGTTTGTCCTTATCGGTAGGTTTCACACACTCTTTCTCGTACTTCTCGTCATATAAACCAAGATGTTTGTAGATAAGGTAGAGAGTTTTGTGGATGTAGAGATGTCCAATTTTGGTTGGATGGCCGTCTTTGGTGTACAAACCCTCTCTCCTAATCCTACTAACCATACTACATCACCTCCAATAAATTACCATAAAGTTGTTTGTACTTCTTTAACTGGCTCTAGTGTTTTGAAATGATCTCTAAATTGACTGTAAGCTTGCTTAAATCCTACTTTCTCTGATAGTTCAATAAATTCAACTGCTTTGATTGTTTTTTCAGTACAATTCTCATATATCCACTCACGGAGTACTTCTGTATCCCTCGAGAGGAAGTTGAGAAACTGACAGAGCTGTAGTATGGAGTAGAGGTTATGAAGAGAAATCAAAAGACCTCCCCTTACACTACTACCACTAACTAAGTCCTCAATGTTAACTTTACTACAAATCGGACAGAAACACGGCATTATACCATCAAATTTTTCGTAGTTGTGAGGTCCAACAGACAATTTCTTTCCCGGATTCTTACCTATCTGTAACTCTCCCTCATTGAAGAATGTGAAGGGGAAGATCACCCTTCTGTAGAGGTAGCCAGTAGCCCAACTACTTGAATCAAAAGAAAAGTTGTTCTTTGCGTTTAGTTTGGATTTGATATAGTAGACTAGAGGCATGGTAGATGAACCACTTACTCCAAGAATATGCAACCAGTCAATGTCATCTAGTTCACCCTTTTCAAACAAGAAAGAAAATTGAGCTGCAATTGAAAGAGGATTTGATGGTGGTTTGGGTGCCAACGACCAACCATCAAATTCAATATCCTTCACCAGATTGTAGAAGTACTCCAATTCTTCCACTGAAACACCGTGTAGTACTTTAACAAACTTAACATCATAATTTTCTCGGTTTCTTGACATGATTTCGTAGTTCCTGGCTGATTGTTTTGCTGATGATTTGAAACCCTCCCAACTCAATCTACGAGCTTGCATGGATGACATTGGTGGCGGTACATCTAAAGTGAGTGCTACATCTGCATTATTCTCCAACCATCTGAGTACTTGAATCGGTTCCAATTGCTCACCCTTACTCCAAGCTTGAAATCCACCACTGTCTCCAATGAAAAGAATGTCATCACCTATTTCGAAGTGTTTTCGGAAGTTAGGGTACTTCATTCCATAGTACGCCGAAATAAGAAGAGAGGGATAGTAGAAGTGTGAGTCTTTCTTCCACCAACAGAATTCAGTGTGTTGTCTGATTACTGTAAGATCTTCAGCAACAACGTCCAAAATTGCCGGAACATAACCTGTATACGGTATCCTCATAGACCCACCTCCTTACGGAGTAATTCACACAAATACAAAATACTCCGAATATGCTCCTTTTTAGACTTATATAAATCCCGTGGTTTGACATACTCTATCGTACTTATTGTCAGTTAACCCAAAACTCAAATACAAACCATAGAGAGTGTATGAATGTAAACCACAACTTCACGTAATAAAGTGTAGTTTAATTGGGATGGTGTTGGAACATTAGTTTTGTATCTTCTTGAGAGTATTTTTCAGTAATTTCCTTCTTAGTAACTTAGTCTCAATTTGAATTTCAACATCCTCTGATTTTGGTGAAGTACTAATCTGACTCTCTTTAACATCCACAAGTAGTATGTTGTGCTCTTCACTCATTAGTAGATATCACCCCCTATAGAACTGTTACAGTCTTAGCTAAATTACGAGGTCTGTCTGGATTCAATCCCTTCTCCACCGCTGTGTAGTAAGACAATAATTGACCAATTAATACTTGGATAACTGGATTCAATTCACCCGCTTCAGGTACTCTGATCCAGTAGTCAAAGTGCTCTGAATTGATTGGAGAAACACTAATTACTTCCCCACCTCTCGCTTTAATTTGTGCCACATTTAGTAGAGTTCTTTCATCTCCACTACTAACAAATACAAGTACTGGCGTTCCCTCTTCAATCAATGCCAGTGGTCCGTGTTTTAGTTCTCCAGATGGTAGCGCTTCAGCATGAATGTAGCACACTTCCTTGAATTTCAGTGCTACTTCAAGAGCAGTAATATATTCCAAATTCCTACCAAGAATGAACAAATGTTGAGCTTTACTCAACCTTCTCGCTAAACTTTTTAGTGTGTCGTGTAACTCTCTATCATTCAGTAATTTACTAATTTGTTGTTGTAAATGAACCACACTCTTTATGGCATCTTCCAGTCTACCTTCCCAAGCTTTACTGACAAGGTAGAGTAGTACAAGTTGACTTGTGTAGGTTTTTGTAGCGATTACTGAATATTCTGCTCCAACATTCTGATTGAGAGAGATTCTACTCATTTGAGCCAATGTAGAGTATGGATTGTTTGTAATGCAGAAAATACCACAACAATCCAAAATTTTGTTGAGAACGTAGAGTAAATCTGCAGTTTCACCAGACTGACTTATAGCCACTATTGCTGATTTGCCTACAAGTTTCTCCGTAAGAAATTCAGAAGCTGGTATAGCCTGAACACAGCAAACCTTGCCAAGAAGTAGTAGTTTTCCATACAGACAGGCGTGATAGGATGAACCGGATCCTACAAACAAAATTCTGTCAAATTGTTGTAAATTTCTGGTAAATTCTTCTATCTTTTCTTTGTTTTCCAGACAATTTGTAAGACAATGTGACTGTTCCATTATCTCTTTGTGAGTGTAGTAACCCGCTGGAACTTTTTCAAACTCATAGTATACTTTCTTTGAACCAGTGGCGTTCCACTCAAGGTGACCTGAAGAGTAAAAGTTGTTCTCTGAAACTACAACATATGTTCCGTCTGGTATAATTGCAAATTCTTCTACTATATCAAGTATTGACTGGTAGTCGGAAGAGAAGATCCATCCTTCCTTCATCTTTCCAACTACAAGTGGACTGCCAGATCTTATGGCAATAACTTCACCTTGAGGTGTTAGAGTTAGTGAAGTGAACGCACCCTTCAGTATCTTCATAATCTCGTTAACTTTACAGCCTCTATGAAAGAGGTAGGGTATCACTCTGCTATCTAACTCTGTGTTGAGGAAATCTTTGTAATTGGTGATCATTCCATTATGAACTGTAGCATATTCACCGTAAACAACTGGTTGAGTATTTTCTAAACTAACTTTACCATGTGTAGCCCACCTGGTATGACCGATAGCTACTTTCGCTCTCTTGAGGTGAGACGGTATCTCAAGGTTGACTGCGGAACCAAAAGTTTTAACAACCTCCAATTTTCCGTCAATTAAACAAGCTACTCCACATGAATCATACCCTCTATATTCAAGTCTCTTTAAGACTCTCACCACTTTTTCTACTGCTCCTTCACCAATAACCCCAACTATCCCACACATATTCAAACCCCTCCAAGAGAACAACGCTAACAACAATCATAAAATTCTGTTCAGTTGTAAATTCCGTTCTGCCTCCTCCCGTACTTCCTCAAATGGTTTTAATGGTTTGAGGTCGTAGTTCATGTAAACTAAATACGAATAAACATCAATCACATCTTCTTCAGTAACTTCAGTTCTCTCGTTCAGTAATGCATTTGCTTTCAGTAGTGTTCTAACATGATTTGTGATTCTAATTGCTATGTACTCAGATCCTTGCTTCCTTGCTACCTCCCTAATTAGTGGATCTAAATCTTTCTCAAAGAATTTCGGACTACACTCAACTTCAACATCTTCATCTGGTATTGGTAGTTCTTTCGGAATGATTTTCGGTCTACCTTCCCACAACTTTCTAAGAATTCGTTCGAGTAAGTCCTTACCGTAACTGTAACTGAAAACAAGAAATCTCGACAAAAAACCACTGTCATGAAGCCACTTCTTACGCTTGTCTCTAATAACATTAAGCGTGGTTGCACAAATCATTCCACACTTCACTTTCTTACTAGTTATACCAAATTTGTCAGCTTCTTTCCAGTACTTACTAATATTCAACACTCCATGTTCGATTAGTTCAAGTAACAACCCAACTATCTTACTCCTACTCATAGGATCTGAGAAGAGTATATTCAAATCAGGTACTAACAAGAACCTCCTCTTACCACTCTCTATATCTGCAAAATGGTCTCTCATGAAACCATACGGCGTGAAATCTGTTAAGTAAATTACACCCTTACATTCTGAGTATTGTAGTAAAATATGTGTTTTGGAGTGAGCTGGTGGTGCTACTATCATCAAACTGATAGGATTCTCATCTTTGAGCCATCCGGTCAGTATAGTTACTGATATCAGTCTATCCAATAAGCTCATACCGATCAACTCCATTCCCTCACCATTCATGAAAAAGTCACCCGAAAATTATATAGGCGAAAACCAATATAAAAAGTTTTTGGATATCTTTATAACTATAGACTGGAGATTATAGTTAGTTGGAATCTTTACTGACAGAACTTCTCCAGGCGTAGATATGGTAAGGAGGAATGAACTCCACTTCATATCCAAACTCACGCAAAAATCTGGGGATGTATAGTTCATCTCGTGAGGAGTGGGTTTCAATCATCCATCTGTCAATTCGGTCTATTACTTCAAGTGAACCATCCAATACTTGCCTTTCACAACCTTCAGTGTCCACTTTAATTAGATCAACTCTACTAAGATTGAATGAGCGAAATATACTTTCAATAGTGAAAGTTCTAACGAGTATGAATGAACCAACTCTGTTCTTTTTAAAGTCTTCAATTTCTACTTCGCTGTCGGGTATTAGTGAGTGTTGTTGTGGATCTTTTGAAAGAAAAAGTCTAGTTAGACCAATGGTGTTGGAGATTGCTATATTGAGCGGTACAACGTTTGTTATTGAACCAACTCTATGGCAAAGTTTTTTGAAGTTTTCAGGGTGTGGTTCAATAGCTATCACTAGTTTGAAGTTACGAGAGAGGAGTTTAGTGTACTTACCAGTATATGCACCCACATCAATGAAGACATCACCACGTATTCTTTTCAAACATTTTAGTACCTCAATTTCTTCATTATGCATAAAGATACCCCCAAGTTTATAGAAAATAAATATCTTTCATATAGAACAACGGATTTCGAGTACCAGTAAATTTTATGGTTGTTTTAAAATGACTGACTAAGCGTGGTAAATCACACCACATATTTATATACTACAACCATAACCCTACCTCAAAAACAACACTAAAAATATGGTAAACTTAGTGAACTTCCATGACTGCCCTGAGGATTTTGTTGATATCAGGCTTCTTTACAGTCTCCTTACCCAACCATGGGGCTGGTCTTGATGGTTTGTTGAGATACTCCTGCTTGTCTGGTATTCCAGCTTTTCTAAGTGCGTGTTGTCTGGTCCAACAACACCCACAAACTCCACATGGCTTTTCATATCCCTCATCACAGCTCCATGTGTAACTGTAGTCGAGACCGAGGTGATATCCCAATGTAACTATCTCGTACTTCATTAGTCTCTCAAGAACCATCACCAACTTAACCCTTCCAAGTGTGTAGTAGTCTAACAGTAGGTTTGCCATTCTGTAAGCCTCGATATCATTGTCTGGATATGAACCACTCTCTTCTAAATTGATACCAGTGTAGATATATTTTGCACCAACAGCCTCGCAAAACGCAGCCAAGTATGACAAGAATACTAGATTTCTTGCAGGAACCCAACACTTCGTTGATTCAACTGAATCTACTTCCTTCGGTAGTTCGATAGTCCTGTCTGTTAGTGGTGACTTACCCAACCTACCTAACCATCTTGCATCCATTCTTACTGCTTCAACGT
>Ga0256840_1002690_pt1 | contig 15372 bp, 13 predicted proteins | sample 355202metaG_FD_185969 | JGI IMG/M metagenome (GOLD analysis project Ga0256840, IMG submission 185969) | Hydrothermal vent microbial communities from Mid Atlantic Ridge, Atlantic Ocean - 355-202 | ecosystem: Environmental > Aquatic > Marine > Hydrothermal vents | place: Atlantic Ocean: Mid... | reverse complement strand
AGCTACAGTAGATATTGATGTAGCAGGAACAAGTACAGTAGTAAGTTTCGATTTTGATACTCCAGTAAACATTGATGCTACTGACGAAATAGTGGTTGGTGTTACATTTCCAGATGGCGATGTTTTAGTAGTAGATACAAGAATTGGTCAAAATACAGACGGAGAAACAGCTCCAAGTTACATATCTACACCAAATTGTGGTGGTATTGACCCTATTACTTTTAGTGGGATTGGCTTTTCAGGTAATGCTATTATTAATTTAACGGTAGACACAGCACTTGCTGTTAACGAATTAGAAGCATTTAACTTTACTTTTGGTCCAAACCCAGTAAATAATGTATTAACATTAAAAGCACAAGAAAACATTACTAATGTTAGTATTGTAAATTTATTAGGTCAAGAAGTAATTAAAGCAAAACCAAATGCATTAAACGCTACAATAGATTTATCTAATATTGATAATGGTGCTTATTTCATTAAAGCACAAATCAATGATAAAAAGGGTACTTTTAAAATTATTAAAAACTAATTACCCAAATTATTTTCTTATAAAACCTGTCTATATAAATTAGGCAGGTTTTTTTATTTAAAAATCATACTAAACCTTAAAATAAGTTTTTGTTTAATACAAATTATTAAATAACCTTACCTTTGTAGTATGATAAAAGAGATTCAAATACGATTAAATCTTCATGAAGAAAGTAAAAAAGAGGTTTTAAAAAGCAAAATTGCTTATAATTTAGGGATTGATAGAACTGAAATTACAGCAATAAAAATTTTAAGAAAATCGATTGATTCTCGTAATAAAAACATAAAATTTAATTACAAAATTGCAGTTTATATTGGCGAATCTATACCTGAAAGATCAAAATATACTTTTGAGTATAAAGATGTATCAAAAGCAAAAGAAATACATATTATTGGTTTTGGTCCAGCAGGAATGTATGCGGCTTTACGATGTTTAGAATTGGGTTTTAAACCAATTGTATTAGAAAGAGGTAAAAAAGTACAAGAACGAAGACGTGATTTAAAATTAATTTATCAAGAACATTTTGTTGATGAAGATTCAAATTATTGCTTTGGCGAAGGTGGCGCAGGAACCTACTCAGACGGAAAATTATACACACGAAGTTTAAAACGTGGCGATGTTCGTAAAATATTCGAAAACTTAGTTTATCATGGCGCAACCGAACAAATTTTAATCGATGCTCATCCACATATTGGTACCAATAAACTACCCAAAGTGGTACAAAATATTAGAGAAACTATTTTAAAATTTGGTGGAGAAATTCATTTTGAATCTCGTGTAACCGACTTTGAAATAAAAAACAATAAAATCATAGCAATTCAGTTAAAAGACGGTTTAGAAATGCAGGTAAATTCCGTTATTTTAGCTACGGGACATTCTGCTCGTGATATTTACGAACTTTTAAATAAAAAAAAGATAGCTTTAGAAGCAAAATCTTTTGCAATGGGTGTTAGAGTAGAACATCCACAACAAATAATTAACGATATTCAATATCATTGTATCGTAGATAAAAACAACTTATTGCCAGCTGCAAGTTATAGTTTGGTACAGCAAGTAAGTGGTAGAGGAGTTTACTCGTTTTGTATGTGTCCTGGCGGATTTATAGTACCTGCAGCAACTGCAAATAGTGAAGTTGTAGTTAACGGAATGTCTCCGTCAAAACGAAATAATAAATTTGCCAATTCTGGTATTGTAGTAGAAATAAATGCGGAGCAAGATTTGATAAAATACGAACAATATGGCGCTTTAAAAGGATTAGAATTTCAAAAGGATTTAGAAAAATTAGCTTGGCAAGCTGGCGGAAGAACTCAAAAAGCTCCAGCGCAAAGGCTAACCGATTTTGTAGAAGGAACATTATCTTCTAATTTGAATGAGACCTCGTATCAGCCAGGATTAAATTCAGCGCCACTGCACTCTTTATTACCAAAAGCTATTGGTGGAAGGTTGCGAAAAGGCTTAAAGGTTTTCGGACAAAAAATGAATGGATTTTATACCAATCAAGCCAATGTAATTGGTGTGGAATCACGTACTTCATCACCAGTAAAAATACCAAGAAATGAAAATTTAGAACACCCAGAAGTTGAAGGACTTTTTCCTTGTGGCGAAGGTGGCGGATATGCTGGCGGAATTGTTTCTGCCGCTATGGATGGCGAACGTTGTGCCGAAAGAGCTTGTGGTTTTAAGTCAATTTAATTTCTGTGCTCTAATTCTAAAACCTTATTAATTACCTTATCTTTAGTGTTTAGTACTTGGTAAAATCCATTATCATTATACAATTCTCGGGCAAACATCGCTTTTAAATAATGTTTTATATCGTCGCTGTTTTTTTCTTTAGAGTGAAAACTTTTATTAATTTCGTTAATGTATTTTTTAGAAATTTCATCATAAAAATCAAACGTATTCATAAACACATAAATGCTTTTATGTTCAAATTCACCTCGATGGTTGTCAACATAATTAAATACAAAATCACTCATTAATGAAAAATGGTAATTATTAAATGCTGTTGTAGTATCTATCGGTACAAACACATCTGGTATTATTCCGCCGCCGCCGTAAACAATTTTTCCTTTAGGTGTTACAAACTTTAAACTGTCTATTTTTTGAATACTATCTACATTGGTTAGTTCGCCTTGTAAGTACCTTTTTTGAAAATCATCTGAGTAATATTCACTTTTATGATTTAATTTATAAGGTTTTTGAATAGACCTTCCTGTTGGTGTATAATATCTTGCAATGGTTAATCTAACTGAAGAACCATCGCCTAGTTGCATATCTTGTTGTACCAACCCTTTACCAAAAGACCTTCTTCCAACAATTATTCCTTTGTCATTATCTTGCAATGCACCAGCTAAAATTTCGCTTGCACTTGCCGAATCTTCATCAATTAAAACATAAACTTTTCCATCTTCAAATTCGCCTTTATCAGAAGCAAATATTTTTTCAATAGCTCCTTTATTATTCTTTGTAAAAACAATTAACTTATTATCTACTAAAAACTCATCAATAATTTGAGTTGTAACACCAATAAAGCCACCTGTATTTCCTCTTAAATCTAAAATTAAGGTTTCCATGCCTTTTGATTTTAGTTTAATTAGTTCTTTTTTAAATTCAATATATGAGGTAGCAATAAAATTATGTAATTTTATATAACCGATATCATCTTTAAGTAAATAAGCAGCATCAATACTTTTTATAGGTACTTCATCTCTTTCAACTTTAAAGGTTAATGTTTCTTTTGTTGTTTTTCTATAAATTTGAAGAGAAACAGTTGAGTTCGACTCTCCTTTAAGAATACTTATAATAGCGTCACTTTTTAATTTTTTACCAAAAAGCGTATCTTTATCAGCAATTAAAATACGATCACCTGCTTTTAAACCCACTTTTTCACTTGGGCCGTTTTTTATTGTATTTATTACTGCTAATGAGTCATTAGTCATTCTAAATTGAATACCAATACCTACAAATTTACCATTCATTTTTTCGGTAATTTCCGTATGTTGTTTTGCGGGAATATATACAGAGTGTGGATCTAATTTATTTATTATATTTTTAATAGTACCATCTAATAGACTATCAGTATTAACATTATCTACATAATCGTATTCAATAAAATTTATTAATTTTTTTATTTTTTGTTCTTGTGAGTGATTACCAAATAATAATGCAGATTTATTTTGATAGTTTAAATTACTACCAATAAAAACACCAATGCTCGTTGCAATGGCTAAAAAAATAGGGAGATATATTTTGTTTTTTTTCATTGATTAAAAGGGTAAATGTACTAATTCAATAGCTGTTTTTTCTAAAAAATCCAATCCAGAAATATCTTTGTATTTTTGAGCAAAAACCAATCTTTTAAAACCTGCTTGGTGTATTAATTTACTACATTGTTTGCATGGAGATAAGGTAATGTATAAAGTTGCATCTTTACAAGATTGAGTTGATGATGCGATTTTTAAAATAGCATTTGCCTCGGCATGTAACACATTCCATTTTGTGTTTCCGTTTTCATCTTCGCAGCAATTATCAAATTTTGATGGTGTACCATTGTAACCATCAGAAATTATCATCTTATCTTTTACGATTAAAGCACCTACTTTTTTTCGCTTACAATGCGAAAGTGTAGCCCATTCTTTGGCCATTTTTAAGTAAGTTCTATCGTATTTCTCTTGTTTTTCCAAGGCAATAAGTAATTAAGCTTCAAATGTAAATAGAAAATTAATATAAAAAGCATAAAAATATGCTAAAAAGCAATAAAACAATTAAAAAGGATAACGATAATAAAGCATTGGTAGTATTTTGAGTATTACAAAAATCGAAATAGTAATTACCCAATATTTCTTTTTTATTTTAAAAAAACGGATTGCAAAATGACTTAATAACAATACAAGTAGTACAATTATTATTTGAGCAAACTCTATTCCTAAAGCAAATTTTAATAAAGGTATTAATTTATCATCTGTTTTATCTAATAGTATTTTAAAATAATTAGAAAAACCTAAACCATGTATAAAACCAAAACCCAAAGCAAAATAGATATTTGTGTTGTTTAGTTTGTTGTTGTTTTTTAAAGAAGTATAAATGTTTAGTAATAGTGTAATTAAGATTGTTACCGGAATTAAAAACTCTACTAAATCAACATTTATATCAATAATATTATAAGCCGATAAAGCAAAAGTAAAACTGTGTCCAATGGTAAAAAAAGTAATTAATAGTAATGCTTTTTTCCAATTTTTAAAATTATAAACAATTGTTAAGGCAATAAAAAAAAGGATATGATCTATTGCTGCATAATCTAAAACATGATAAAAACCTTGTAGTATAAAAAAAGTAAAATCTGTCATAATTTCAAAGATACACAATGTTAAAATTATATCAAAACAAGATGCTAAATTATAATTACAGTAAATCTTTTATTACATTTGAAAATCTGTGACTTTTTTGGAACAGTATTTGAAATACAATTAACACCAAATACCAAAACCAATGAAAAATATTTTATTATTAATCGTGTTTATTACCACAATAGGTTATTCGCAAGAATCGGCTTTTAAAGTAGGTGAGCAATTAAAATACAGGTTGAGTTATAGTAGTTTTTTAACGGCAGGTTACGCTACCATTAATATAAAAGAAGAAACTCATCTTGGCGAGCAAACATACCATGTTATAGGTAAAGGTAAAACTACTGGGATGATTAATTGGTTTTTTAAAGTTCGTGATAATTACGAAACATATATAAGTACAAAAACATTATTACCTTATCGATTTATTAGACAAATAAACGAAGGCGGTTATACTAAGGATAAAGAGATTGTATTTAATCAAAAAAGTAAAGAAGTCACTGTTTTTGATAAAAAAGCCAATAAAACAACTCAATTTTCAATAAAAGAAAACGTACAAGACATTTTATCGGCTTTATATTTTATGAGAAATCAAGATATATCAAATTTTAAAATTGGCGATGAAATTAGCTTACCTATTTTTATCGATGAAGAAATTATGAATATGAAACTACGTTTTTTAGGACGTGAAATTATTGATACTAAATTTGGCGAAATTAAAACAGCTAAATTTATGCCTTTAGTTGCTTCGGGACGTGTTTTTAAAGAACAAGAAAGTGTTATTGTTTGGGTTAGTGACGATTTAAACAAAATACCATTACGCATTAAAGCCTCTTTGGCAGTTGGTTCGTTAAGAGCTGATTTATATCAATATAAAAGTTTAAATAATGCAATTGCTTTTAAAGACTAATCTTCCATTTTATTTGCTAACTGACCGCAAGCAGCATCAATATCATCACCTCTACTACGTCTAATATTTACAACAATTCCGTTTTGTTCTAAATGTTTTACATATTTTTGAATTACTTGTTTGTCGGCTGTTTGAAATTCTTCTTCGCCAATAGTATTATAGGTAATTAGATTTACTTTTGAAGGAATTTTTTTACAGTAATCAATCAGTGCATTTATATCAACTTGTCTATCGTTGTGGTTTTTAAACACAACATATTCGAATGTTATTCTGCGTTGCGTTTTTTCGTACCAATATTGTAAAGATTCTAATAAACTGGCTAAATTGTTTTTGTCGTTAATTGGCATTAATTTAGAACGAACTTCATCAATAGCAGAATGTAAAGAAACAGCTAAGTTAAATTTAACTTGTTCGTCTGCCATTTTCATTATCATTTTTGGTATACCAACAGTTGATAAGGTTATGCGTTTTGAAGCCATACCTAAACCTTCTGGCGATGTTATTTTTTCTATTGCCGATATTACGTTTTTATAGTTTAAAAGCGGTTCGCCCATTCCCATAAAAACAATATTACTTAATCTATGGTTGTGATATAGTTTGCTTTGTTTGTCAATTTCTACAACTTGATCGTATATTTCATCAGCATTTAAATTACGCATACGTTTTAACTTTGCAGTAGCGCAAAAATTACAATCTAAACTACAGCCTACTTGACTTGAAACGCAAGCTGTTGTTCTGTTTTTTGATGGAATCATTACAGATTCCACAATTAAATTATCGTGTAGTTTAATGGCATTTTTAATTGTGCCATCAATTGAACGCTGCATTTTATCAACTGCAATATGATTAATAACAAAGTTGTTTTCGAGCATTTCTCTAGTTGCTTTTGATAAATTGGTCATATTATCAAACGTTTTAGCAGCTTTGTTCCAAAGCCATTCGTAAACTTGATTACCACGAAATGCTTTGTCTCCATGTGCTTCAAAAAAACGTCTAAGTTCTTCTTTACTTAATGCTCTAATGTCTTTTTTAGGATTGCTCATAATTGTTTGATAAAGCTAAAAAAGCGATAAAAATCGTTTAAAATAGATTGTTTATCGCTTTTTAAGAATGTATATTTATTTAGTTATATAATTAGCATAGCGTCACCATAAGCTTTGAATTTATAACCTTCTTTTATAGCTTCTTTATAAGCTTTCATTAAAAAATCTAAACCAGTAAAAGCAGCTACAGACATCATTAAAGTAGATTTTGGTGGATGAAAATTAGTAATCATACAATTTGCAATATTAAATTCGTGTGGAGGAAAAATAAATTTATTTGTCCAACCTTCATAAGGTGTTAATTTATTATACGCAGAAACACTTGATTCTATTGTTCGCATTACCGTAGTTCCAACAGCACAGATTCTTTTTTTATTATCGATGGCATTATTTACGACTTTTACTGTTTTTGCAGGAACATTAATTTTTTCAGAATCTACTTTGTGTTTTGATAAATCTTCAACTTCAACGGTTTGAAAAGTACCTAAACCTACATGTAGTGTAATGTTTTCTAATTCAACCCCTTTTATTTCTAAACGTTTTAATAAATGTTTAGAAAAATGCATGCCTGCAGTTGGTGGAAAAACAGCGCCTTCGTTTTTTGCAAAAATTGTTTGAAAACGTTCCTCATCATCTTTTTCTACAGCTCTATCAATATATTTTGGTATTGGTGTTTCACCCAATTCTTTTAATTTATTTCTAAATTCTTCATAAGTTCCATCAAACAAAAAACGTAATGTTCTACCTCTCGATGTTGTGTTGTCAATTACTTCTGCAACCAAACTTTCATCATCACCAAAAAACAATTTATTTCCGATTCTAATTTTTCTTGCTGGATCTACTAAAACATCCCAAAGTTTTGTTTCTGCATTTAATTCTCTCAATAAAAAAACCTCAATTCTTGCTCCTGTTTTTTCTTTGTAACCAAATAACCTTGCCGGAAAAACTTTCGTGTCATTAAAAACCATAACATCATTTTCGTCAAAATAATTAATCATGTCTTTAAATAATTTATGCTCTATAGTACCTTCTTTTCTGTTAAGAACCATTAATTTAGACTCATCTCTATTATATGCTGGTTTTTGAGCAATTAATTCTTGTGGTAAATCATATACAAATTGTGATAATTTCATCTTCATAAAAATCGATTTTAAATTTTGACAAATATACAATGTTAACATAGGGCTTGTCAAGTGTTTACTTGTTTTTTTATTAAAAACATTTTTTATAGCAATAATAAAAGGAATGTTTGATTTTAAATTGAAGTTAACCGTTTAAAAAACAACAAATTAAAAATAAATAAGGTAAGTATATAAATCATTAGTATCTTTGCAAAAAAAACAATAATAATGACAAAAAAGGTCGTAACTCCTTATAAAAATTCTTCTTTAGGTAAAAAAGAACAAGTAACTAAAATGTTTGATGAGGTTTCTAGTAACTATGATTTTCTTAATCGCATTCTAACTTTTGGGTTAGATATTGGTTGGCGTAAAAAAGTAGTTAAAATTGTTGATAATCACACGGAAAAACGCACCAACAAAAAGTTTTTAGATATTGCTACTGGTACAGGCGATTTGGCCATTATGCTTGCGAAAATTAAAGATACAAAAATCATTGGTTTAGATATTTCTAAAGGCATGTTAACTGTTGGAATAGAAAAAGTCAAAGCTAAAAATTTAGATAAAAAAATCGAAATGGTTTTAGGCGATTCTGAAAAATTACCTTTTGATAATGATACTTTTGATGCCATAACAGTTGGTTTTGGTGTTCGTAATTTTGAAGATTTAGATGCTGGTTTAGCCGAAATACATAGAGTTTTAAAAAAAGACGGCATTTTTGTTGTGTTAGAAACTTCGCAACCACAAAAATTTCCGATGAAGCAATTGTTTAAATTTTATTCCAAATTTGTGATTCCAACTGTTGGCGGTTTATTTTCTAAAGATAAAAAAGCGTATAATTATTTGCCAGAATCTGCTGCTAAATTTCCTTATGGAAAAGAATTCAACAATATTTTACAAAAAAATGGGTTTAATAAAGCGATAGATAAACCTGTTGCTTTTGGTATTTCAACAATATATACTGCAACAAACTAATTAACAATTATGAAAAAGATAATAATACTAAGCATATTTATATTCCTTTTTATAGGAAAAAACGCATATTCACAACGCGAAAGACTAATTAACTTACCTAATAAAGACAAAAAAACTTGGAATTTTGGCTATTATCTCGGTATAATGAATACCGATTATTTAATAGAGTATAAAGAGTCGTTATATTCAGATACTAAAATAGTGGTTGATGGCGGTTATGGTTTTAAAATTGGGGTAATTGGCGAATTACGATTTAATAAAAATTTAAGTTTACGTTTTGAACCAGGATTAGCAAGTAATGTAAAAACACTTTATTTTAACAATAGAGCTTTAGTAAATAAAACAGATAGTGTACGAAAAGTACCTTCTACTTTTATGCACTTGCCATTAATGTTTAAGTTTAGTACAGATAGGTTAAATAATATACGTCCATTTGTTATTGGCGGACTTGCTTATGATTATAATTTTTCAAGTAACGAAAAAAACCCTTCAGATAATTTAGAAGGAGAATTTAGACTTAAAAAAAACAACTTTATGTACGAAGTTGGTATTGGTATGGATTTTTACTTACCGTATTTTAAGTTTTCACCTTCACTTGTTGGTGTTTTTTCTATCAATAATGAATTGGTGCCTGATAATATTGACGAAACCAGTCCTTACACTGGTCCAATTGAAAACTTGGCAACAAGAGGCGTGTTTTTAAAACTGGTTTTTGATTGATACAGCAACAGCACTATTTTTAGTGTAATTGGTATTACAAGTGGCTAAATTTTAAGTAAACCTTTTAAACTCACTTAAAATAATAGAAGTTGCAGTAGCTACATTTAAGCTTTCCGTTTGAAGTAAATCTCCAAAACGAGGTATGCTAATTTTATTAGAAGCTAAAGTAATTATTTCGTCAGAAATACCATTAGCTTCATTACCCATAACAATAATTGCGTTTTTTGGTAAATCTGTTTTGTAAATATTTTTGCCGTCCATTAAGCTAACATAAACAGGTAATTCAGGTTTTTTGTTTATATATTCAGTTAGGTTAGTATAAACAATATTCACTCTTGTTAAAGAACCCATACTTGCTTGAACAACTTTGGTATTATAACAATCTACCGTTTCTAAAGAGCAAATTAGTTGTTTTATTCCAAACCAATCGCACAATCTAATAATTGTGCCTAAATTTCCAGGATCTTTAACCTTGTCAAGAGCTAAAATTAAACCATTTTCTAAAGAAATATTGTTTTTAGGAATATGAAAAACAGCCAATACTTGATTGGCATTTTTTAAGGACGAAATTTTATTAAGTTGCTCAATGGTAATTTTATACTGATTATTATAATTGGTAACCGTACTGTAATTTTTGGTATAATATAAAGAATCTAATTCAAAATGAGAAGCTAAAAATTCATCAACCGACTTTTTTCCTTCAACTATAAATAATTGATGTTCAGTTCTGTTCTTTTTTCTATTTAGACTGTTTATTAATTTTATTTTATTTTTACTTAACATATTACTGTTTAAATAGTGTTAATTTTTTAAGATTTAAAGCTATAAAGTTAAATTTTTTAGGTATTAAATATTTTAATATGTCTTTTTGCATTATTTTTGACCTATAAACTTGAACAATTTTGTCTAACATCACAAAAGTAACATTAATTATTTTATTACTTAACTTTATTACATCATGTAATTCGGTTAAAACTTTAGCGGATGATGAATTTCTGTTATCCGAAAACAAAGTACTTGTTAATAATAAAAATACGAGTAACTTAGATGTTTTGTCCTATATAAACCAACGTCCAAATCAAAAAGTATTAGGTTTGCCTCTTTCTATATATGTATATAATTGGGCAAAAACCGATTATGAAAAAACCTTAGAACAATGGATTGGTAATCACCCAAAAAATACAAATTTTATTCAACATGTTTTTTCAGAAAAACAAGTTGGCGAATTTTATCGATTTAATAAAAAATTAAACACGATTTTAAAAAACAATGGTGAAGCTCCTGTTGTTATTAATGATAAATTAACCCAAACATCAGTAAACACATTAAAAAAATACTATTATTACAAAGGGTATTTTGATGCTGAAGTAAGTGCTAAAGAAATTATTAAAGGCAATAAACGAAAAATAATTGAATACAACATTGATACAAAAAAGCCATATATTGTAAATGACATTGCTACTAATATTGAGTCACCTGTCCTAAAAAACATATATAACAAGCATAAAGATAAATCGTTTGTTCAAGAAGGTAAACAATTTAATAGAAATGATTTTATTAAAGAGTCAAATAGGTTAACTAAATTATTTAGAAACTCAGGTATTTATTATTTTGGAAAAAATTACATCTATTTTGATGGATTGATAAAAGATTCAATTTCAAAAATTCAAAATGTAAAATTAGTGATTAAAGAAAAAAATATAGACTCTTCTTCAGATGTTTTTAAAATACAAAAAGTAACTAAAGTAAATGTTTATACCGATTACTCTTTTGAAAACAAAGATCTAAAATACACAGATTCTATTACTTATAATAATTACACGTTTTTTGCTCACGACAAACTTAATTTTAGCACCAAACGATTGGCTAACACAATTGCAATTACGCCAAATGGAGTTTATAAAGATACAGAACGCGAATTAACGATTAAATATTTAAACGAAATTAAAATATTTAAATCGCCTATTAATATTGAGTACATTGAGAATGAAGACGGAAACCTAACGGCTAATATAAATTTAGTGCCTTTAAAAAAATGGGGTTTAGATGCTAAGGCAGACGTTACACATTCTAATATAAAGCCTTTTGGAGTTTTAGGTAAATTAGGAATCATTAAAAGAAACACTTTTAAAGGTTTAGAGGTTTTTAATTTCTCTACACAGTTTTCGTTTTTAAATATTTCAGAAGATACTTCTTCGCCAGATTTTAATTATTTTGGATTAAATGCTTGGGAATTTGGGGCAAATGTATCTTTTGACATACCAAGAATTCTATTTCCGCTAAATACAAATAAAATAATTCTAAATCGTATGCGACCAACAACCAATATTGGTTTAAGTACCAGTTTTCAAAAAAATATAGGTTTGGATAGGCAAAATTTTACAGGAAACATAACTTATAATTGGACTAAAAATAAAAAAGTAAAACATCAATTAGAGTTAATTAATGTTCAGTATATCAATAATATAAATTCAAATAGTTATTTTAAAGTTTTTGACTCTGAATTGGTTAAATTAAGCCAAGTAGCACAAGATATTGTAGATGTAAACAGCATGAATAATGATGGTGAAATAACAAATACTTCAGCTTATATAAATTATGTTTTAAACCCTTTAAATAACTACCAAACAACTCAATTTAACCATTATAAAACAGTGCAACAAGTAAAAGAAAGAAAAAAAATAATTACCGAAGACATATTAGTACCTACAATGTCTTATTCATATACATACAATAGTAAAAGTGGAATTAACGACAACCATTTTTCTTTTTTAAACACACGTATTGTTTCTGCTGGCACTATAACAAGCTTATTAACAAAGCAAAAAACCGAAAACAAAAAAGAACTCTTTGGTTTACCAATAGCTCAATATATTAAAGCAGAAGTAGAATATAAAAAATACTGGAACTTATCTAATCAAAATAATTTGGTTTTTAGAACTTTTATTGGCGCTGCCTTTCCTTTTGGTAATTCTACCGAAATACCTTTTAGTAGAAGTTATCGTGCTGGAGGATCAAATGACGTTAGAGCTTGGAAAACATTTGATTTGGGTCCAGGATCATCGCTTAGTAATCTTGATTTTAATATTGGTAACCTTAAACTTGTTGCTAATTTTGAATACCGATTTAAAATTATTAATAGTTTTTACAGCGCTTTATTTGTTGATTTTGGAAATGTTTGGGATTTAACTAACTCAGAATTAACAAGTAAAACTGCTAAATTTAAAGGTTTTAATTCAATTGAAGAAATAGCTGTTGGTTCGGGTTTTGGATTAAGATACGACTTTGATTTTTTAATTTTTAGAATAGATTATGGTTTAAAAACGTATGAACCATATCTAAAAAACAAAGGTTGGTTTAGAAATTATAATTTTAATCATGGCGTTTTTAATTTCGGAATTAATTATCCTTTTTAATATTTTAAATTCTTTTTGTTTATTTTTGTAGTTCATATTCTATAATCTAAAAAGATGACAAAAAAAATAAAATCAGGTGTTGCAAGTGGCGATACAATTCAAGAGATTTTTAAATTAGCAAAAGATAATAATTTTGCATTGCCAGCAGCAAATGTAATAGGCTCAAGTTCGGCTAATGCTGTTTTAGAAGCCGCAAAAGAATTGAATGCTCCTGTAATTGTACAGTTTTCAAATGGAGGTGCTTATTTTAATGCAGGTAAAGGTTTGTCTAACGAAAATCAAAACGCAGCCATTCAAGGCTCAATAGCAGGCGCAAAACACATACATACTTTAGCAAAAGAATATGACATTCCTGTTATTTTACACACAGATCATTGTGCAAAAAAATTATTACCATGGATTGATGGTTTATTAGATGCTGGAGAAGCTTATTATAAGGCACATGGCGTGCCATTATACAGTTCGCACATGATTGATTTGTCTGAAGAACCTATCGAAGAAAACATAGAAATATGTAAATCCTATTTAAAAAGAATGGATAAAATAGGGATGACATTAGAAATTGAATTAGGAATTACTGGCGGAGAAGAAGATGGAGTAGATAATACCGATGTAGATGTTTCTAAATTATACACACAACCCGAAGAAGTTGCTTATGCTTACGAAGAGCTTTTAAAAATCAGCAAACGTTTTACAATTGCCGCATCGTTTGGTAATGTACATGGTGTTTACAAACCTGGAAATGTAAAATTAACACCTAAAATTTTAGACAACTCACAAAAATTTATTGAGAAAAAATTCAATACAGAAAAAAACCCAGTAGATTTTGTTTTTCATGGTGGGTCGGGTTCAACCGAAGCAGAAATTAAAGAAGCTATTAGTTACGGTGTTATTAAAATGAATATTGATACAGATTTACAATATGCGTTTATGGCAGGAATTCGTGATTATTTTAATGATAATTCTGAATTTTTAAAAGGACAAATTGGCAATCCTAACGGAGAAGATTTGCCAAATAAAAAACATTACGATCCAAGAAAATGGCTTCGTTTTGGCGAAGCTTCATTTAAAGAAAGGTTAAAACAAGCATTTGCAGATTTAAATTGCGTTGACGTACTTTAAAAGCAATCTTAAATATAAAATAACAACAAAAACGATTAAACAACAATTATATGAGTTGGTTTACAAGAAAAGATAAAGGTATTCAAACCTCTACAGAAGATAAAAAAGATGTACCTAAAGGTTTATGGTACAAAACACCAAGTGGTAAAATTATTGATACAAACGAATTAAAAGAAAACTTATATGTAAGTCCAGAAGATGGTTATCATGTTCGTATTGGTTCTGAACAATATTTTGAAATTTTATTTGATGATAACGTATTTAAAGAGTTGGATGAAAATTTAGTTTCAAAAGACCCTTTAAAATTTGAAGACACTAAAAAATATACCGATAGAGTTAAAGCTGCACAAAAAAAAACAAATCTTAAAGACGCTGTTCGTACTGCTGTTGGTAAATCTTTAGGTAAAGATATTGTTATTGCAGCAATGGATTTTTCTTTTGTTGGTGGATCAATGGGTTCTGTGGTTGGAGAAAAAATTACACGAGCAATTGATTACTCAATTAAACATGAAATTCCGTTTTTAATGATTTCGAAATCTGGTGGAGCTAGAATGCAAGAAGCCGCTTTGTCTTTAATGCAATTAGCAAAAACTTCGGTAAAATTAGCACAATTAGCAGCTGCTAAAATACCATACATATCTTTATGTACAGACCCAACAACAGGTGGCACAACAGCGTCATTTGCTATGCTTGGAGATATTAATATAGCAGAACCAAATGCATTAATTGCTTTTGCAGGACCAAGAATTGTTAAAGACACAACAGGTAAAGATTTACCTAAAGGGTTTCAACGTTCAGAATTTGTTTTAGAACATGGTTTTTTAGATGCTATTTACGAAAGAAAAGAAATGAAAAAACAAATTAATTTATATATTGATTTAATACAAAATATTCCTGTTAGAAGTTAAAACACAAACAAAAAACAACATCATTACACCAATTCTATTTCAAGTTTATTTAGCGTTTTTGAAATAGAATTGGTCAAAATCAGGTTATTAAAATTTTTCACAAAGTAATATTGGCGCTAAAGAGTAAAATAGTAGTCTAAAATACGCATCAAACTCTTCTTAAGAGCTCTGTTTTTTATATTTTTAATTAAAAAGTAGACGAATATTATTAAACAGTATTGCTAATTCAATTAAAATAACTAATTTTGCAAGCTCAAAACCTTAAATGTTTAAGGTTATACATAAAAA
>Ga0256840_1002689_pt1 | contig 15375 bp, 13 predicted proteins | sample 355202metaG_FD_185969 | JGI IMG/M metagenome (GOLD analysis project Ga0256840, IMG submission 185969) | Hydrothermal vent microbial communities from Mid Atlantic Ridge, Atlantic Ocean - 355-202 | ecosystem: Environmental > Aquatic > Marine > Hydrothermal vents | place: Atlantic Ocean: Mid... | reverse complement strand
GTTCTTTACATGTAAACTGGCAGGAAGAACTGGGTACAATCTTACAAACACTCCTCCCGGCAGGGAGTATCAGCGGTGCACCAAAAAAAAGTACCGTCAATATTATTGAAGATATTGAAGGGTATGGGCGTGGATTTTTCAGTGGAGTTTTTGGTGTATTTGACGGGAAGAGCCTGGACAGCGGTGTGATGATACGTTTTATACAAAAGAGTGCCGAGGGGTACTTCTATAAAAGCGGCGGTGGAATTACTTTGGACAGTGATGTGCTAAGCGAGTATAAAGAATTACAGGATAAGATATATTTACCATGAAAAACAAACTGTTAGAAAACTTTTTCACCAGTGGTTGGGACTTTAAAGAAGACGAAAGTGAATTAAAAAATAAATTTCAAATGGTGAATATTGTTTTTTTACTCTCTTTTGCCGGATTGATTTTTGGGATAAGTGCAAATATTCTCAGAGCAACACCGGCACTTATTCCTATAGAAACTGTTTTATTGCTGAGTGCTGTTGGACTCATGTTGGCTTTGCGTATCAATAAAAAGTATTTTAAGATTATATCTTTTATGATGACTCTGCAGTACAGTATATTGTTTTTACTCCTGGTCTATATGAGCAAGCCTGAAGAATTAAAACATATTTGGATTTTCACCTACCCTATTGTGCTGCTCTATTTTGGAAATGACAGACATGTGTTTTTTTGGGTTGTGGCAATGGTGTTTTTCTTGCTCATTGCACCGCTACAGCCTTTTGTACATGTAGAGTATTCTCTGTTTCAGGTGACGTATATCTCTTTTGTGCTTATTCTTGTAAGCATTATTATCTATTTTTATCAAAAGCGTATGAATGAAGCGGCAAGCTTAATCATTGAGCAGAAAAATATGCTGAAAAAGCAGTTGGATGAACTGACAAAAAAAGACAGAATATTGTCTGTGCAGTCCAAACAGGCAGTTATGGGGGAGATGATAAGCATGATAGCACATCAATGGCGTCAGCCACTCTCAACCGTTACACTCAATATATCAAATTTACAGGTAAAACGTCTGTTGGGAAAAGAGATCAAAGAGAAAGAGTATGAGACTGCTTTTGAAGATATAAACAATACTATTGCCTACCTTTCAGCTACAATTGATGATTTTCAAACATATTTTCATCCCAAAAAAGAGATAAGTACCATAGGGATAAACGAGTTGATACAAAAAGCGATTAATTTTACTAAGCCGAGACTCAAAGAGACATATATAAAAATTGTATATATGCAAAAAAACAGTACAGTTATCAAAACATATACCAATGAATTTATTCAGGTACTGCTGAATATTTTAAATAATGCTGTTGATGAGCTTATTGCAAGAGAGATCAAAGATCCGAAAATAATTATTCGTGTCCAGGATTTAGGAGATGCCTTGCAGTTAGAAATTGAAGACAATGCGGGAGGGATAAAAAAAGAGCATATTGATTCTATTTTTGAACCTTATTTCAGTACAAAAGGAAAGAATGGCACAGGACTTGGCCTTTACATGTCACAAATGATAATGCAAAAACAGTTTCATACAACAATAAAGGTTACGAGTGAAAAAAACAGTACTGTATTTCATTTTAAAGTACCAAAGAAACTAGCTTAATTTTAGATTGATTGGGTTATAATAGATTTTAAAAATTACTAAACAGTAGGAATTAAAATGTATATAGAAGATTTGAAGTTTTCATTATGGGCTGACTTTATAGAAAGAGATTACCTGGACAAAGAGTTTAAAGAACTTATAGAGAAAAAAATAGTCAACGGGGCCACTTCAAATCCGGCTATATTTAAAAATGCAATTTTAAGTTCTCCTGCATATCAGCAGCAGCTTGAATCACTTGATACACTTACTCCAAAAGAAAAATATGAAGCAGTAGCAATATATGACATACAAAAAGCAGCAGATATTTTAAAGCCCTTGTATGATAAGGGGGATGATGGATATGTAAGCATTGAGGTTGATCCTTTTTTATGTGATGACACCCAAGCAACTGTAGCGGAAGGCAAAAGGCTTTTTGCAACGATAAACAGAGAAAATGTGATGATAAAAGTTCCTGCAACCGAAGCAGGATATGGTGCCATGGAAGCACTCACATCTGTGGGGATACCTGTAAACGCGACACTGGTTTTTAAAAAATCCCAAGCAATATATGCTGCGGAAGCTTTTAGAAAAGGGAGTGAAACCTATGGGAAAAGTGTTGCCACTGTAATCAGTATCTTTGTCAGTAGAATTGACCGTGCACTGGATGCAACACTTGCAGAAAATGGAATTCCAACAGCATTGGCAGGAATATATAACACTTCTGTCATCTATGAAGAGATACAGAGTATGAATGTGGAGGGATGCAGAGCTCTTTTTGCAAGTACAGGAGTGAAAGATGACTCTTTGCCTCCTTATTATTATGTGGAAAAGCTATTGGCTTATAACAGTATCAATACGGCACCTGTTGCTACTATAAAAGCTTTTCATGAGCATGGTTCACATAAAAAAGCTTTACCGATTGACAAAAATGTCATTAATAAACATTTTACACAAATAGAAGCACTTGGTATTAAAATGGATGAAATACTGCAAAAACAGATTGATGATGGAGTAGAAGCGTTTAAAGAAGCATTTAAAGAGATATTGGAGGCACTATGAATAAAGACGTTGATGTCAGTAAATTAACATTTGAGCAGTTAAAAAAAATACGCCTCCATCTGAAAAAAATGATTGAGGTCGGAGGAAGCGATTTACATGTAAAGGCTAACGCTGTAATTCGGGCAAGAATTAACGGAAATATTGTTCAGTTTTCCGGTGGTATTTTAACAAAAGAGGATGCCTTGATATTTGCAAAAGAACTTTTAAAAGGGCGTTTTGGTGAATTTGTTGCAAAAAAAGAACTCGATCTTGTCTATCCCTATGATGAAAACAACCGTTTTCGTGTAAACATTTTTTTTCAGATGGATGGAGTATCGGCGGTTTTTCGTGTTATTCCGATTAAAATTCCATCCTTTGAAGAGCTTTATTTGCCTGACATTGTAAAAAGTTTTACACAAAGAGAGAGAGGACTTGTTCTGGTAACAGGTGTTACGGGTAGTGGTAAATCTACTACACTTGCCGCACTTATTAATGAGATTAATCTTACTAAGAAAAAGCACATAATTACCATTGAAGATCCGATTGAATTTGTACATAAAGACAGAAACTGCATAATTAACCAGCGTTCTGTAGGGCAGGATACACTCTCTTTTGGAACAGCCCTGCGTGCGGCACTTCGTGAAGATCCTGATATTATACTGGTAGGAGAGATGCGGGATCAGGAGACGATAAATCTTGCACTTCACGCGGCAGATACAGGGCACCTTGTTTTTTCAACACTGCATACAGTGGATGCAAAAGAGACGATCAACCGTATTATCGCCCAGTTCCCTACGGATGAACAAAACCGTGTGCGTCTTTCACTTGCGGGTGTTTTACAGGGAGTGGTTTCTCAAAGACTGATACCTACAGTAGACGGAAAACGTCGGGCCGCTCTTGAAGTGCTGGTACGGACTCCTACAATTGAAAAACTCATTCTGGAAAACAGAGATTACGAAATTCGTGATGCAATTGAAGCAGGAAAAGAGCATTACAAGTCACAAACATTTGACCAGGCTATATTGGACCTCTACAATGAGGGTATTATCTCCAAAGAAGAGGCACTTAACAATGCAACAAGTGCTTCAGACGTCGAACTGAAAATGAACGGACTTATCAGTGGAACAATCGCGGATATGGCTGAAGAAAATGAAGTGCCAAAAGTAGAAATATCTTCTGACGATGACGATATATTTGATTTAAAGTAAAGTTTAATCCATAAAACTGTATAATTGCGCCTATTTTAAAAGACAAAGGACTTCATATGTTAGAAGGTATAGTTAGAGAGAGTATTGGCAAAAAGGGCACAAAAGCGCTTCGCCGTGATGGTTATCTAATTGCGAATATTTATGGAAAAGGGCTTGAGAATATCAATGCCGCATTTAAAGAAAATGAGTATATCCGTACTGTTCGTAATAAAAACACATTGGCATTTCCGGTTTCAATTGATGGAAAAGAGATGCAGGTTGTTGTTCAGGCATATGAGTCTCATCCGGTAACAGGAAAACTTTTACATGTAGATTTAATGGTGGCACAACCAGGTGTTGTAACACACTATATGGTTCCTGTTGAAGCGGTCGGTGATTCAATCGGTGTGAAAAACAAAGGACTTGTAAATATTTCAAAAAGACGTTTAAGAGTCAAAGCAAAGATTGAAGATTTACCAAAAGCAATTACAATTGATGTAACAGATATGGATATTGGTGACGCTAAACTTATTCGTGACATCGAAGTAACTGAAAATGTACAATTTACAGATGCTGACCGTGTTGCCGTACTAAGTATTATCAAAGCTAAGTAGTAGTAATATGCTTATAGTTGGGCTGGGAAACCCTGGATCCGGCTATAAGGCTACACGCCATAATATCGGCTTTATGGTTATAGATGAACTGATTCGTCGTCATAATGCCAGTAAGATCTCTTCCTCATCATTTCAAGGTGAACTCTATAAATTTCAAAATCATTTTTTATTAAAACCATTGACATATATGAATCTTTCCGGAGAATCTGTTGTAAAAGTAAAAGACTTTTACAAAATTGAGGATGTTGTTGTAATACATGATGATTTGGATTTGCCCTTTGGAGCCTTGCGTTTTAAAAAAGGCGGCGGACACGGCGGGCATAACGGTCTTAAATCAATAGACTCGAAAATATCCCGTGAATATATCAGAATAAGAATGGGTATAGCAAAACCTGCACATAAAGGAGAGGTTGCCTCTTATGTGCTGAGCCCTTTTAGTGAAACACAACAAAAATGTCTGCCGGAGTGGATAGAAAAATGCTGTGATGCAGTGGAGTTTTTACTGACACATTCATTGGAAGAGACACGGTGTAAATACTCCCAAAAGGCAATGGAATGTTAGCATTCAGATATATTTCATGGCACTATATAAAATATTTTTTGATTATACTGACAGCTTTGGTTCTGTTTGTTGTCGGTTTTGATTACATGGGAAGTGCACAGGAGTTGTCAAAGTCATCGGCAAATCTTGTCTTAATTTATCTGGTGTATAAGTCATTTTCAGCTATTGATATCTTGCTGCCTATTGCTCTGGTATTTGGTATGATTTCTACAAAAATATACCTTATCCGTTCAAACTCCCTTGTTTCATTTTTCTCTTTAGGATATTCAAGAGTAGATGTCTTACGCCCTTTTGTATTTGTATCAACTGCCATTATTATTCTTTTTATTGCACTGCATGCCTGGTCAAATTTTGCCAGAGCAGAAGAGTTTTCCAGAAATATAAAAAAGAATTCACAATATTTAAGTCCCACACGCGATCTTTTTTTTGCCTACAAAGGAAAGTATATATATTTTTCAAAACTGCTTCCTTTACAGGAAACTGCCAAGAATATTCGTGTGTTTAGTGTTACAAATGAGTCTTTAAAAGAAGTCGTTGTTGCCAAGTCAGCAAGATATATAGATAATTACTGGTTTATCAGGCATGCTGACATTATTACAAAGCCTGATGATTTGTCTCTTGCCTCACCTGGTATTAGAGTCACAAAAGCAAAAGATTTGAAAATTTTAGAAGGATTCCGCCCTAAAATGCTTGATCAGGTATATGAGGGAAAAGTGAACTTTACAATAATAGATGCTGTTGATGCTATGCGTTTGCTGAATAAACAAAATATTAATACCGATAATATAAAATCAGCACTGTATAAAATATTTATCTATCCTTTTTTTGTTCCGTGTCTGATTGTTATAATATTTTTCTTTGTTCCAACGAGTGTACGCTTTTTGAATGTTTCTCTTTTTACATTTGGTGCAATCCTGGCAACTTTGCTCACCTGGGGGATTCTTTTCTTTTTGATAAAACTTGCAAATAATAAAGTTATACCGAGTGAAATTGGTATAGTACTTCCTGTTGTGGTACTAGCCGTTTTAGCCTTTTTTCAGTGGTATAGACACAGAACACTACTGTCTTAGGCACTTCTAAGCACATTTTAGATAAAATCATCTAAAAAACATTTGGAATTTTTATGATTGATTTTAAAGCATTGGCAGATGAGTATGGAACACCCTTGTACGTATATGATTTTGATTACATGTCCGCACAGTATACAGAATTAAAAGAGGCATTCAGAGGGCGTAAGTCTATTATTGCCTATGCAGTAAAAGCAAATTCAAATTTAAGCGTTGTACGTCATTTTGCAAAAATGGGCAGTGGTGCTGACTGTGTTTCTATCGGTGAAGTTCGTCGTGCGTTTTTAGCCGGTATTCCTGCGTATAAAATTATATTTTCAGGTGTCGGCAAAAGTGATGCGGAGATACGCGAAGCGATAGAAAAAGATATTTTATACATCAATGTTGAAAGTGAAGCAGAACTGGAGCGCGTTGAGGCTATAGCAGCTGAACTTGACAAACCTTCTCGTATAAGTATCAGAGTAAATCCCAATATTGACCCGCAGACACATCCTTATATCTCTACCGGATTGCATGATAATAAATTTGGTGTTGACCTTTCAAGTGCAAAGCGGATGTATATCAAAGCAAAGAATTCACAACATTTAGATCCTGTTGGGATTCACTTTCATATAGGTTCACAACTGACACAGCTGCAGCCAATAAGAGAAGCGGCTGAAATAGTTGCAGATTTGATTCGTTCACTGCAGGCTATTGACATAGAGCTGAAGTTTTTTGATGTCGGTGGCGGACTTGGCGTAAAATATGACAATGAAGAGACGATAAAACCATATGATTATGCACAGGCGATTCTGGGAACACTTACGGCGCTTGATTTGACTATTCTTTGTGAACCGGGCAGGTTTTTGACGGCAAATGCAGGATACTTTGTGACAAGAGTTTTATATGAAAAACAAAATGGTGATAAAAAATTCGTTGTAGTTGACGGTGCGATGAATGATCTTCTGCGACCGTCACTCTACAATGCCTATCACAAAATAGAAGCGATAACAGACAATAAAGGTCCGTTGAGAGAAGTAGATATTGTAGGTCCAGTATGTGAAAGCGGTGATTTTTTTGCGAAAAACTACCCTCTGCCGGAGCTAAACAGAAATGATTTGCTTGTGATTCACAGTGCAGGTGCCTATGGCTTTGGAATGGGAAGTAACTATAACACACGCGGAAGAAGTGCTGAAGTTGCTGTTGAAAAAGGAAAAGCCAGACTCATAAGAAAGAGAGAATGCTTTGAAGATCTTATCTGTTTAGAACAAGAATTTTTAGTAGATTAAAATGTATTTTGTAGATGTTCAGGGAACCCTTATCAGTGATGAAGACAAATCTCCAATAGACGGGAGCAGGGAGTTTATACAAATGCTTAATCGTGAGCATATTCCTTATATGATTATAACAAATAATACAAAAAAAGCATCACAGGATTTTTTGGACTATCTAAACAAACTGGGTTTTGCGTTTGACGCGACAAAGTACCTTGACCCTTTAATGCTTCTGGAATCTTGTGTCGAAAAAGAAGCTGTGGCAGCATATGGTGCACAAGAGTTTTTACAGACACTGCAAAGCATGGGATATACGCTTGATTATGCACATCCAAAAACAGTACTGATTGCCATAAAAGAGAATTTCAGTGCGGATGAATATGCACAAATGATAGATTTTTTACTTGATGGTGCGCAACTTGTCGGTATGCATGAGACATCTGTTTATGCAAAAAACAATAAGCGTTACCCCGGTGTCGGTGCAATTTTGAAAATGCTTGAATTTGCGACAAGCTGTTCTTACGATGTTGTAGGCAAACCGAGTCAGGCATTTTACAATGAAGCACTCAGAAGAATTAAAAAACAAAATCCTGCTGCTGATTTTCAAGATATAACTATTATAAGTGATGATGTCAAAGGTGATTTGGGCGGAGCAAAAGAGCTTGGAATGAAAACAATCTTTGTAACAAGCGGAAAATATAAAAGTGCTGATGAAATTGTTCCTTTTTTAGAAGAAACGTACAAACCTGATTATATATATAAAAATATGCAAGATATTCTCATCCGGCACAAAATGGAGCAATAATGAAAACTTTAGATGACTGCAGAGAAGCAATAGATGCAATAGACAATGAGATGCTCACACTCCTCAACAAACGTATGAAAGTGGTAGAAAGAGTCGGAGAAATTAAAAAAGAGACTGGCGGTGCTATCTATAGACCTGAGCGTGAAAAAGCGATTATTGACAGACTGGTTTCTTTAAATCAAAAAGAGGGTGGACTACTGAACAAAAGTGCAATAGAGGCAATATTTTTAGAAATTTTTGCAGTGGCAAGAAATTTGGAACTGCCAGAGCGTATTGCTTATTTGGGGCCTGAGGGAAGTTTTACGCATCAGGCGGCAGAGAGTCGTTTTGGGGCTATGAGCGATTATCTTTCTTTAAACTCTATCGCTTCGGTATTTAAAACACTTGAAGCTGGCCGTGCAAAGTTTGGAGTTGTGCCTATTGAAAATTCCCGCGACGGAATTGTCGGAGAAACACTTGATCTGCTTGCCAAAAGTTCTATGAAAATTGTTGCAGAACTTTATATGCCGATTCATATGTCTTTTGCAACAAAAGTTGAAAAACTTGAGGATATTACAAAAATCTATTCAAAAGACAAAGGGTTTGGACAGTGTCGGGAATTTTTGAGTGAACATGGACTTATTAATGTGGAACTGATTCCGGTAGAATCGACTGCAAAAGCGGCTATACTTGCTGCAAAAGAGCCAAATTCTGCTGCAATATGTTCTCATATTGCAGCAAAACTGTATGGACTTCCGACTCTGTTTGAAAACATTGAAGATGCCATAGACAATACAACGCGTTTCGTCATTTTAAGTGATTTTAAAAATGCGATCAGTGAGAATGATAAAACTTCGATACTTGTACGTTTGAAAGACGCTGTTGAGGCTGGTTCTCTGGTGCGTTTTTTACAGGATTTTGAAGAAGAGAAGATAAATCTTTCAAAAATCGAGTCTCGTCCTTCAAGAGACAAAGGTGGTTTTGGCTACTGGTTTTACATAGATTTTTACGGACATATAGATGAAAAAAAGATACAAAAAGTCATACAAAAACATAAAAATGAACTAACATGGCTTGGAAGTTATGTAAAGGGTGAAGAGTGAAATTTAACAAAAAACTAGAAAATATTCAGACCTATGAAGCGGGTAAGCCTATAGAACTGGTCGTGCGTGAATTCGGTATAAAACCAAAAGACATTGTAAAACTTGCGTCAAATGAAAACCCGTACGGATGTTCACCTGTAGTACAGGGTGCAGTGGCAAAAATTATACCAAATATGGCACTTTACCCTGATGACAGTATGCTGAAACTCAAAAATGCATTAACAAAAAAATATGCAATAGAACACGAAAATCTTATTATCGGCAGTGGCAGTGATCAGGTTATAGAATTTATAATGCATGCAAAAGCTGACGAAAATTCCAAAATACTGATAAACAGTGTGACCTTTGCAATGTATGAGATTTATGCAAAACATGTCGGGGCAGAGATTGTAAGAACTGCATCACAGGAACATAATTTGGATGAGTTTTATGCGCTTTACAAAGAGACAAATCCTGCGATAATTTTTTTGTGCACGCCGAATAACCCGACAGGGGATGCAATAGATGCAGATAAATTGATGGATTTTATAGAAAAAATTGACAATGATACTTTGGTTGTTGTAGATGGTGCCTATATGGAGTATGCTGCATATAAAGATGAAAGCAAAAAAATCATGCCTCTAGAGTTGATTGAAAAATTTGAAAATGTCATTTATCTGGGTACTTTTTCAAAAGCCTACGGACTTGGAGGCATGCGTGTAGGGTATGGTGTTTCGTCAGAAAATATTATAAAAGAACTGTATAAACTGAGACCGCCTTTTAACATAACTACATTGTCACTTGAAGCTGCCAGTGTTGCACTTGAAGATGAGGAATTTGTAAATAATTGTATCGCTTTAAATTTCCAAGAGATGAAACGGTATGAAGAGTTTGCAAATGAGCAAAAAATAGATATAATAGAGAGTTATACAAACTTTGTTACTTTATGCCTAAATAACACACAAAATTCGACAGAAATTTCTAATGCTTTATTGCGTAAAGGAATGATAGTACGGGATTTAAGTGGTTATGGATTGAATGCAATTCGTGTAACTGTCGGAACAAAAGAGCAAAACAGCCGTTTTTTTGAACTTGCATCACTATTATTATAAAATTTAAGATGGGAAGTTGATGGATTTTAAAGTACTTTTTTCGCAATTATCAGTTTTGTATGCAAAACTTACAAAACAGCAAAAAATGATTATCGCAGCTGCTGTGATAGGTATTGTTGCTTTTTTGATTTTTTTGGTTGTTTTTACTGCCAAAAAAACTTCACTTGACAGATATGAAGTACTTTTTGACTCCCTGACACCTTCAGAAGCTGCAAAAGTTGTAGAACAGCTTGATAAAGATAATATTCCTTATAAAATTGAAGCAAACAATGTTATTAAAGTACCTCGTGATATTGTGTATAAAGAGAGAATTTCTATTGCTTCTTTGGGTATTCCAAAAAACAGAGGTGTAGGCTTTGAACTTTTTGACAAACAAGAATTCGGTGCTACAAGCTTTGATCAAAAAATCAAGCATCTGCGTGCATTGGAAGGAGAACTTTCCCGTACTATCAGTGCGCTTTCCCCTGTAGAACAGGCAACAGTGAGTCTTGCTCTTCCAAAAGAGACGCTCTTTGTATCCAAGCAGGTTGACCCGACAGCTTCTGTAATGGTACAACTGGTTGAGGGAAGGATGCTTACTTCCAAACAAATAAGAGGAATTAAAAATCTTGTCGCAGCAGCTGTACCCAAATTAAAACCTTCTAATGTAATGCTGATTGACAGTGATGGCGTAACGCTTGGTGATAACGATGAAATGGCACAGATGAGTGAACTCTCCATTGCCCAGCAAAAATATAAAATAAAAGAAGAGAAAAAAAAGCAGGAAAAAATCATTGACGTAATCGCACCCTTTGTAGGCGGCAGTGACAAGGTTGTGGCACAGGTAACCATAGAATTTGATTTTTCGCAAAAAAACTCTACCTCCGAAAAATATGATCCTGAAAATGTTGTACGAAGTGAACAGGTTAATGAAGAAAAAAGAGAAGGAAGTGCACCAAAAGAAGTCGGAGGAGTTCCGGGAACTGTGAGTAACATTGGTCCGGTACAGGGACTTGCATCAAATAAAATGGTAGAGAAGTATTCAAAAAACTCCGGTACGACGAATTATGAAGTCGGAAAAACAGTCAGCACTACAAAGAGCCAGTTTGCAAGAATTAAAAGGATAACGGCTGCCGTTGTTGTTGACGGAAAATACAAACCAAAACTGGACAAAGATGGGAATCCTACTGATGAGATGGAGTATGTGCCTTTGGATGCTGCGGACATAAATGCCTTAACCTCTCTTGCCAGTCGTTCTATCGGTATTGACCCCAAAAGAGGGGACCAAATCAGTGTACAAAATTTGCAGTTTGAAAGAGCGTCTGCAAGTAAAGGTGCTCAGGGAGTCAATAAAGCCATCGCATTCAGTGAAACATATTTGGCTCCGTTTTCCGGTTTGCTGAAGTATCTGTTTGTGTTTATCCTGTTGTTTATTCTGTACAAAAAAGTTATTGCTCCGTTTGCAGATAAGATGCTTGAAGTGTCAAAAGAAGAAGAAGAACTTGTTGCGCCTTCACTTGAGCTAGATGAAGAAGAAGGTGATGATTTGGTAGAAAAAGTACAGAAAATGCGTAAAAAAGTTGAAGAGCAACTTGGTATGGGAAGTAACTTTAGCGAAGATGACCTCAAACATGAAGTTATTTTGGAAAAAGTAAAAACAATGGCTGAAGAGACACCAGAAGAAGTGGCTTCTTTACTTGAGGCTCTTTTGAGTGAAGAAGCTGAAATTCCATCCAAAGAGAAGAAATAAGTATGGCTAATTTAACACAGCAACAACAAGCGTTATTTGATGAAATGAGTATGGCAGAAAGAATTGCTATACTGTTACTGCAGTTAGGCGAAGATGCAACGGCAGCAATCTTTTCAAATATGGGGGTTGAGGCTATCACTGAAATATCAAAATATATTGCGACAAATAAAACAATTGACAAGGCAATTGCAACCGCTGTTTTAGAAGAGTTTCATGCAATATTCCAGTCCGGTCAGTATATGACTTCAGGCGGTATGGAGTATGCAAGAGAACTGTTGTATCGAACACTTGGCGAAGAAGAGGCAAAAAAGATTTTAGACAAACTCTCAAAAAGTATGCAAAACACACAAAATTTTGCCTACCTGTCAAAAATCAAGCCGCAACAGCTTTCCGATTTTATTATCAATGAACATCCACAGACTATTGCTTTGATTTTGGCACACATGGATCCTACAGAGGCTGCTGATACACTGCAGTATTTTCCGGATGATTTGCGAAGTGAAGTTGCGATGCGTATGGCAAAACTCGGAGACATCTCTCCTTCTGTTATTAAACGGGTTTCTGCAGTACTTGAGTCAAAACTTGAATCACTTGCCTCTTATAAAGTTGAAGTAGGTGGACCGCGCGCGGTGGCAGACATCTTTAACCGTCTTGGTGCAAAAAGTTCTAAAGCAACTTTGGCAAATATTGAACAGGTTGATGAAGAGTTGGCGACACAGATTAAAGAGATGATGTTTACTTTTGATGATATTGCTACATTGGACAAAACTTCAATAGCTGAAGTTTTAAAAGCTATAGACAAAGCAGAACTTATGCTGGCACTCAAATCTGCTCCGGAAGAGTTAAAAGAGAAGTTTTTCTCTGCAATGAGTGAGCGGGCTCGTGAAGCCTTTGAAGAAGAGATGCAGTTCCTTGGAGCAGTTAAAATGAAAGATGTTGAAACCGCTCAGAGAAAAATCGTTGAAGTGGTTAATCAGTTAGCTGAAGCGGGAACTATCCAAATGGGCTCCAGCGAAGAGATGATAGAGTAAAAAATGGCAACTATAATATCTGAAAATGACATTAATGAGCATAATGTGCAAAAATACAGTTTTAAAGTTATCGCAATAGGTTCAAAAGAAGAGCAAAAAAAAGAAAATAAAGTATTTACACAAGAAGACAATCCAAAAGCAAGAGCATCGGATGTTGATTCGAGTGCTTTGAGTACGAGTTCAAAAGATTCACTTATAGAGTCTTTAATGAAAAAAACAGATGAAATGTCATCAAACTTTATAAAATTGCAAATGAGACTCGAAGCCAAAGAAGAAGAGTTTCAAGAAGAACTGAAAAGAGCCAAGGAAGAGGCTTTTGCCGAAGGGCTGAAGGCTGGAGAGGCAAAAGCCAGAGAAGAGATTGACAAAACACTGCGCAGCAAACTGGAGCTTTTGACAAATTCCATACAAAAACTTGAAGAGAGCGCAAGTGAATTTGAAAAAGCTTTAGAAGGCATAAAAAACGAATTGCTGCATGCGGCTATAGACATTGCAAAAGAGGTTGTACAGGTTGAAGTAAGTGAAAACTCTTCACAGATCGCTAAAAAACTCAGTGATGAGTTAATACAGGAATTGCAAAGTGCTTCTAAAATAACATTGAAGGTAAATCCAAAAGATCACAGCGCTATTGCACAACATTTTACAAAACTTGAACATGTGGAAGTTCTGCCTGAAAGTGCAGTAAGTGAAGGCGGTGTTATAGTTTTGAGTGATGCAGGTAATATTGATGCACAAATATCAAAAAGATTTGAGAGAGTAAAAAAGGCAGCTTTAAGTGAGTAGAATGAATATAAAAGAGAAAAGTATTAAAGAGCTTGAGGCTCTCAGTGAAGATATCAGAAAAAGAATTTTAGAGGTTGTAAGCAAAAACGGTGGACATTTAAGTTCTACTCTCGGCGCTACAGAGATAATTGTAGCAATGCATAAAGTATTTGATTCTCAAAAAGATCCTTTTATTTTTGATGTATCACATCAGGCTTATGCCCACAAACTGCTTACAGGGCGATGGGAAGAATTTGACACTCTCCGACAGTTTAACGGAATATGCGGTTATACCAAACCAAGCGAAAGCAGTGATGATTATTTTGTGGCAGGACACAGTTCGACTTCAATATCTTTAGGTGTCGGGGCTGCAAAAGCCATAGCTCTCAAGGGTGAGCAAAATGAACGTATTCCCGTAGTGCTTATCGGTGACGGTTCTATGACTGCAGGTATGGTGTATGAGGCGCTAAATGAGTTGGGTGAGAGAAAGTATTCGATGATTATTATTTTAAATGATAATGAGATGAGTATAGCCAAACCCATCGGTGCAATCAGCAGAATGCTCAGTTCTGCCATGGCATCTCCTTTTTACCAAAGATTTAAAAGAAATACGGAGAGTTTTGTAGATAACTTTGGTGATGGAGCCAGATATATCGCAAAGCGCATGGAAGAGTCTTTGAAGCTTATTACTCCGGGGATACTTTTTGAAGAGATGGGAATCAATTACATTGGTCCTGTAGACGGACATAATATTGCACAACTTGTAGATATTATGAAAACAGCCAGAAAACTCAATGAACCGGTTATAATTCATGCACAGACGCTTAAAGGAAAAGGGTATGAAATCGCGGAAGGCAAAGAGGAAAAATGGCATGGTGTCGGTCCGTTTGACCTTTTAAGTGGAAGTTCTGCCAAAAAAACCGCAAGCAAAAGCGCTACACAAATATATACCGAGTCTCTTCTTTCTTTGTGTGAAAAAAATGAAAAGATTGTCGGTGTCACAGCAGCAATGCCCAGTGGTACAGGTTTAAGTGCATTGATAGAAAAATATCCGACACGTTTTTGGGATGTGGCTATTGCAGAACAACATGCCGTGACCTCTATGGCAGCCCTGGCAAAAGAAGGTTTCAAACCTTTTTGCAGTATTTATTCTACATTTTTACAACGGGCCTATGATCAGGTTATTCACGACACCTGTCTGATGGATTTACCGGTTGTTTTTGCACTTGACCGTGCCGGAATTGTCGGAGAAGACGGAGAAACTCACCAGGGTGTGTTTGATGTCAGTTATCTGCGGGCTATTCCTAATATGACACTTTTTGCACCAAGAGATGAGAAGAGTTTTCATCAGGCAATGGGTTTTGCTGCCAAATATGAACATCCGTGTTCTTTGCGTTATCCAAGGGGTTCTTTTATAGCAACTAATTTACCCGAATCTGCACCTTTTGAACTTGGAAAATCTCAGCTTTTGCAGACTGCAAAGAGTGATATACTTTTTATCGGCTACGGAAATGGTGTCGGACGGGCATATCAAACAGCACAGTGTATGGA
>Ga0256840_1002688_pt1 | contig 15376 bp, 18 predicted proteins | sample 355202metaG_FD_185969 | JGI IMG/M metagenome (GOLD analysis project Ga0256840, IMG submission 185969) | Hydrothermal vent microbial communities from Mid Atlantic Ridge, Atlantic Ocean - 355-202 | ecosystem: Environmental > Aquatic > Marine > Hydrothermal vents | place: Atlantic Ocean: Mid... | reverse complement strand
TTTAGAGGCTGGAACACCAGTCATAGGCCTAAACGACTCCGGTGGTGCCAGAATTCAGGAGGGTGTTGACTCACTCAAGGGCTATGGCGACATCTTCAAGATGAACACCCTGCTGAGCGGTGTTGTTCCGCAGATTACGGCGATTATGGGTCCCTGCGCCGGTGGGGCTGTGTACAGCCCTGCAATAGGGGACTTCATCCTTATGGTGGACAACCCCGCAAGCTTCATGTTCATCACCGGCCCGCAGGTCGTTAAGGCCGTTACCGGAGTTGAGGTCACCCCAGTTCAACTCGGTGGTGCCATGGTTCATGCCCAGCGCGCCGGGCAGGCCCACCTAATCGGTAAGAGTGACGAGGAAGTTCTAGCCCTCATAAGGCGCCTTGTGGGCTACCTACCCTCCAACAACATGGAGAAGCCACCGCGCGTCAAGACCAACGACCCCCCCTTCAGGAAGACCGAGAACCTCTATTCCATCGTCCCGGATGACCCGAACAAAGGCTACGATGTGAGGCAGGTCATCTACGAGATAGTTGACAGGGACGAGAACGGCAACCTGGACTTCCTTGAGATCCTCCCGTACTTCGCCCCGAACGCGGTCGTCGGCTTCGGAAGGATGAACGGCCAGACCGTCGGTGTAGTCGCCAACAACCCGGTGCACTTCGCCGGCGTTCTCGACATAGACAGCTCCGACAAGATCGCCAGGTTCGTTAGAACCTGCGACGCATTCAACATCCCGATAGTCACCCTAGTTGACGTTCCGGGCTACCTGCCGGGAACCCAGCAGGAGTACGGTGGGATCATCAGACACGGGGCGAAGATACTCTACGCCTACGCCGAGGCGACCGTCCCGATGGTTACTGTGGTACTCAGGAAAGCTTACGGCGGTGCCTACCTTGCGATGGGCAGCAAACATCTGGGGGCGGACTTCGTCTTCGCCTGGCCGACCGCGGAGATAGCGGTCATGGGGCCGGAAGGAGCAGCGAACATCATCTTCAGAAAGGAGATTGCCGCGGCCGAGAACCCGGAGGAAGTCAGGCAGCAGAAGATAGCGGAGTACCGCGAGAAGTTCGCCAACCCGTACGTCGCAGCTTCGCGCGGCTACATAGATGACGTCATCGACCCGGCTGAGACGAGGACGAAGGTGATTATGGCGCTCGAGGCCATGGAGAGCAAGCGCGTCAAGCTACCGCCGAAGAAGCACGGCAACATTCCGCTGTGAGGTGTGAGCTATGATATCAATGAGCGAGTTCATGGATGGTCTGTGGATAACGGTCATCGGGGTAACCATAGTCTTCAGCATACTGGGGATACTGGCGGGCATCCTCTACTCCGTTGGATGGTTCGAGAGGAGGATGATCGAGCGGGAGGAATCTCTACCGGCTCCAAAGGTGGAAGCAACCCCCACAACAATAGAAAAGGAGAAGAAGGGAGTATCACCACGCGACCTTGCGGTTATAACCGCTGCGATAACGGCTTACACCGCCGAAAAAGCGGCCCAGTTAAGGCCACTGCCTTTTAAAAGGAAGGTCTCCGACGCATGGAGGCTCTACGGTCTACAGACTGGTATGGACGAGGTTGAGGACTTCAACTACGGAATTGGAGAGTGGTGAAGATGGCGAAGGTCAAGGTCACCGTCGATGGCGTTGAATACGAGGTTGAGGTTGAAGAGCTTGGATCCGGCCGCTTTAAAGTGGCCTTTGAGGACAAGGAGTACACGGTAGAGGCCAGGGGGCTTGGAATAGACGTGAGTGCCCTCAGTTCAGCGCACGCTGCCGTTCCAGCGGGTTCAAGTACTCCAAACGCTCCGACTCCAGCCGTTTCCGCTCCGGCCCCTGTTGTTCCGGTGGTTTCGGATTCGGTTCCCGTTGGGGAGGGGGCGGTCACCGCCCCAATGCCGGGTAAGATTCTGAGGATTCTTGTTAAGGAGGGCGAGCAGGTCAAAACCGGACAGGGCCTCCTAATCCTAGAAGCAATGAAAATGGAGAACGAAATCCCAGCACCAAAAAACGGGATTATTAAGAAAATCCTCGTCAAAGAAGGCGACACCGTCAACACAGGACAAACACTAATACAACTCGGGTGAGGGTACATGACATCGTTCATCGACTTCTTCAACACCATGGGAGTGCTCCACCTGACGGTGGGGAACATCGTGATGATCATCGTGGGGCTTACACTGGCGTATCTGGCGATTAAGTACAAGATGGAACCACTGTTGCTCCTACCAATCGGCATCACCGCGGTCCTTGTAAACCTCCCTATGAACGGCATCGCCAACTGTTCGACCGTTGGGGGACTGTGCTCCCAGCCGGGGCTACTGGACATCGTGTATCACTACCTCATCAAGACCGAGATAGTCCCGCTGCTCATATTCTTCGGCCTCGGGGCGATGACCGACTTCGGGCCGATGATTGCAGATCCCAAAACTGCACTCATGGGTGCCGCTGCCCAGATAGGCGTGTTCGTGGCAATGCTCACGGCACTGGCACTCGGCTTTAACCTCCATCAGGCGGCGAGCATAGGTATCATCGGCGGCGCCGACGGACCGACAACCATCTACCTCACCACGAAGCTTGCGCCGGAGATCCTAGCGGCAACTGCGGTGGCGGCCTACAGCTACATGAGTCTCGTGCCCCTCATACAGCCACCGATCATAAAAGCCCTGACGTCACCGGAGGAGAGAAGGATCCGCATGGAGCAGCTGAGGCCAGTATCGAAGAGGGAGAAGATACTCTTCCCGATCATCACCATGATCGTCATCGGCCTCCTTGTCCCCAGTGCGGCACCGCTGATAGGCATGCTGATGATCGGCAACCTCTTCAGGGAGAGCGGCGTCGTCGAAAGGCTCAGCAAAGCAGCTCAGGAGGAGCTTATGAACATAGTGACCATCTTCCTGGGCCTAGGCGTCGGTTCAACCATGCGCGCCGAGAGCTTCCTGACGGCACAGACACTTGAGATACTGGGCCTGGGGATAGTGGCCTTCTCCAGCGCCACCGCGGGAGGAGTGCTCTTCGGAAAGCTCATGATGAAACTCTCCGGAGGGAAGATAAACCCGATGATAGGCGCAGCAGGGGTTTCGGCGGTCCCGATGTCAGCAAGGGTCGTCCAGAAAATGGCCAGCGAGGAGGACCCCGGAAACTTCATCCTCATGCACGCAATGGGGCCGAACGTCGCCGGCGTTATCGGTACCGCCGTTGTTGCCGGTGTTTTCTTGGCTCTTCTGGGCTGACTTTAAGTTTTAACCTTTTTTCATGTTCCTGAGAAATGTTCGAGCATCCAAATGAAAACCTTAAATAGGGGAAAGGTGCTTTAACCTAAAAGCGGTGGTGAAAAATGCGAGTTAAAACTCTGATGACGGCAGATCCGGTTGTAATAGAACTTCCAGCTACGAGGGGCTACGCACTCGAACTCTTCAAGAGGTATAAGGTCAGGGCGTTTCCCGTTGTCCACAGGGACAGAGGGGCCCTCGTTGGGGTTATAAGTATCAAAAACGTTCTCCTGCATCCTGATGAGGATCAACTCGCAATGCTCGTGAGGAGGGATGTTCCTGTCGTTCACCCGGAGGATGACTTAAAAAAGGCCGTCCGAAAAATGCTCGAGATTGACTACCGCAGGGTTGTCGTGGTGGACTCCGAAGAAAAGGTCGCAGGCATACTCACAGTCGGGGACATAGTGCGCCGCTACCTTTCAAAAAACGAGAAACTAAAGGGGATCTCGGTCGAACCCTACTACCAGAAGAACGTCGGTGTAGTGTGGCAGGGGACCCCATTAAAAGCGGCCCTCAAGGCTCTGCTCCTGTGCAATGCCATGGCAATCCCTGTTATCGACGACGACGGAAGCCTCGTTGGGATGGTGGATGAGACCGACCTCCTGAAAGATGGGGAGGTAATAAGGGTTATGAAGAACAGCCCTCTGGCGGCACTGAGCGAGGAGGAGTGGATGCTGGAGAGCAACCCCACGCTGCTCTTTGAGAAGGCCGAACTCCAGCTCCCCAAAAAGCCAGTTGGTGACATAATGAACAGTGAGCTCATCGTTGCAACCCCCCACATGAGCGTCTACGATGTTGCTCAGAAGATGGTTCAGCACCGCATAGAACAGCTCCCCGTTATCAAAGGCGAAGGGGAGCTGATAGGAATAGTCAGGGACATGGATCTAATGAGGGTCCTCCTCGGAAAGTGACCTAACATCCTTTAATTTCAATTGTATCCAGGTGTTTTTCATGGACGTTAAGGTTTCAATTTTTGGGTTTGGGAACGTTGGAAGGGCCACGGCTAGGGTCCTGCTTGAAAAGGCGGGGTTTATCCGGCGAAGGTACGGACGGGAGTTTAAGGTAGTGAGCATAACAGACAGGAGCGGGACGCTCTGGATGCCGGAAGGAATAGATCTAAGGGAAGCGCTGGCGGTTAAGGAATCCCTCGGGAGAATCTCGGCATGGACGAACGATTACGAGATATACGATATGGGGCCGAAGGAAGCAGTCCGAGATGTGGAAGCTGACATCATTGTTGACGTCACAAACGAGATAAACGCCCACGAATGGCATCTCCTCGCACTCCGGGAGGGAAAAGCGGTTGTCACCAGCAACAAACCACCTCTGGCCTTTCACTACGGGGAACTAACCAAAGAAGCCGAGAGAAGGGACCTTCCGTACCTCTTCGAGGCCACTGTGATGGCGGGAACTCCGATAATAACCCTCCTCATGGAGGGTCTGCTGGGAGACTCCATCGAGAGAATTGAGGCTGTTCTTAACGCGACGACGACTTTCATCCTGAGCGAGATGGAGAGGGGGGCAACCTTTGAGGTTGCGCTCGAGAGGGCCCAAAAACTCGGGATAGCAGAGAGGAACCCCCGCGGCGACATACTCGGCATCGACGCTGGGTACAAGGCCACCATCCTTCACTGCATCACATTTGGACCGATGACCTTCGATAGGGCTGAGGTCAGGGGGATAGTTGAGGTTACAGAGGGGAAAATTAAGAGGGCGAGAAAGAGCGGAAAAACGGTAAGACTCGTTGCAACGGTGGAGGAGGGGGCGGTAACCGTTGAACCCCGGGAAGTGCCGCTTGGGGATCCACTTGCGGTTGAAAGCCACGAGAACGCGGCGATTATAACGACAGACCTGCTTGGCGAGCTGGTCATCAAGGGGGCTGGGGCGGGCCCGAATGAGACGGCAAGCGGCGTGGTAAGCGACATCGTGAAAGCTTCACGGAGTCTGAAGGGGTAATCCAAACTTTTTTAATCCACCCATCTTTTACATGGGCGGTGAAAGCATGGAGCACGTGATAGCGCTCCACCAGGTATACGCGGAGCTGATATTCCGGGGACTGAAGACGGTAGAGATCAGGAAAAGGAAGGTCTTCAACGAGGGTGATCTCGTCTTCCTCTACGTAGCGCGCGGCAACCCCTACGAATTGAGGGATACTCTCAGACGGCTCGGCCTCCACGGGGAGCAGACGCTAACGCAGAGGGGAACCATCGCTGGAGGCTTTGAGGTCGGGGAGGTCATCAGGGTAGACCTGGACACGCTCTGGGAGGTGGCAAAGGAGGCGAGCGGCCTAACTCTCGTCCACGGCGAGAACGGGAAAAAGTGGCTGAGCAATTACACTACCGACTACGGCTACGCATTCACCATAGAGAGGCCCTTCCTTTTCAGGGAACCTATGAGCAGGGAAGAGATGAGGGAGCGCTACGGGATCCGGATTGATGGCGTGATCCACCTGTCAGGAAAAACAAGGAAGCCTTGGGTGAGAACCTTAATCGAGGATTTGCTCGCGAGGGAGTATTTTCTACCCATGATTCTTCGGAGTGCTCTGTTTCCCAGGTTCAACTACCTTGTAGGGACCCAAACTCAGCCCTCTGATCTCCTCCTCCGTCAAAAGTCTGCTCTTGACCTTTTCGCCTATCAGCGCGCTGTTGCCGAGCGGGTCTGCTATCTTCACTGTAAGCGGCTTCTTTCCTTTCTTAACCTCTGCTATGTACTCCAGTATCTCGTCGGCCTTCTTGACAGCCTCCTCATCGCCCTCCTGTCTCCTGAATCCCCTTGCCATGAGGAGAGTCTCACGAACGCGCTCAAGGACACCCTCAACGTTACTGACGAAGCCCTCAGCAGCAGGACCTGGCTCTATCTTCACTCCAAGTTCTTCGAGCTCTATCGTGCCGCTCTTGCTCCTAACGACGCGTGTGAAAAGATCTTTCTCGTTCTCAACCCTGATCGTGTAGAGCTTGGGCGGTCTGTCTTCGAGCATCATGACGTCCGCGTTCCGGTAGCCGCACCTCTCGCAGATTATCGTGCTCTCCATGACCTTGCCGAAGTAGGGAATCTCGTGAATGTGCTGAATGACCTTGAGCGTGCCCTTTCCGCCGCATATGGGGCAGTCCCCAAGGGGGATGACTTGGATACCCTCCGCCTCTCCTGCATCAAACCTGGGTTTCTCACCTTCCACCATCATGCATCACCGAAGAAGGGAGAACCGCACCGTTTATAAACCCACTTGCGACCATGAAAAGGCCAAAAATGAAAGCCGTCACTTAGCTATCTTTATGTCCGAGGGCGTCAGAATAAGTTTGACCTCGTGCTTGCATATTTTAGCCGCGCTACCGCCCAGTGCGTTGACCATTCCCTTGATCTGCTCCGCAACCTTCGTGAGGATGTCCGGTTTAACCTCAAGGGGACTGAGGTCAACGAGGACTATGTTGCCGTTCTGGAGTTCCTCCGATATCCTCTCAAGGTCAGAGTAGCTGGTCACCACCACCTTTTTGAGGTAGCGGAACTGGGGCTTAACGAGCTCTTTAGCAAGAACATCCTCCTCAAGCGGTATAACATCTATGTCACGCCTGTGTGCCGCCGGTGCTTCTTTTTTAATGGCCTTCACTGGCGGCTTCCTGGCGGGCCTTTCCTCCTTCTTCTTAAGGCTGTCGAACAAACCCATGACGTTCCCCTCCAGTTAATCGTAAGGCTGGATTAGTTTGGTCATTGGTGTTTATATCTCTTTCTGAAGCTCACCAGAAATCATAGCAAGGGCACGAACATGGAAAACGTGGGGGGTTACCCCCCCTTAACTGCGGCAAGGATCCTTTCCCTTATACCTGAGGAAGCTTTTACGGCGACGTCTATGGCGTACATGACCTCTTCAAGCTTGAAAGACCCACCATTGCCCTTCTGGACGGAGGATATCATTCCGTTCTCGTCAGTAGTCACCGTTAACCTCCCGTCCATGACGCGCTCTTCATCAAGGCTGGGGTCCACGAGCATGTTGGCCCCTATCTTCGCGAACGTGACTGGCACGGGCACTCTCTTAACAGGGAGGGGCTCGTATTCATCAAGAACCTGGACTTCCCCTGTTTCCTCGTTGTACTCGACCTTTGGGATCTTGGTGCTTAGAAGGGCCGCTATCGCCCCTATGCCGCTGGCGTCGAGGAGGTTGCCGTCGTGGTCAAGGACGTGGACGTCAACAAACACAACCCGCACCAGCTTGCCAGGAACTATGACAAGATTCTCCAGTTCAACGGCCTGGCTCTCCCTGATGCCCCTATCAACCACGCGCGCGAGTTCAATAGCATTTTCATCCGGAGGGCCGGGTTCAAAGCCTGGGGAGGCCAGAGGAACCAGCTCCACGTTCGTTGTTATGACCCCCCTATCCGGAAGGTCCGGGAACGGCTCCCCAACGTCAACTTTAACCCCAACAAGAACCTGTGTGTTGCCGAGCTTCACCCAGGCGGAGCCCTCCGCCTTCTGTATGACCCCTGTCCTCACCTCAAGATCGCGATATTCCCCCAGACCACGACCGTCAACGCGCTTGCCCTCTTTAAGCAGTGCAAGTATGTGGTCGCGCATTATACTTGCCATAACTTCCCCATCACTCATTTCCGGCCACCTCCTGGGCAACGGCTAAGTACTTCTCCCTGAGGGCTTCCCTCTGCTTCTGATACACCGCCTTTGCACCCTTGATCGCGAGCCTTACCGCCTCCACGAATTCTTCCTTGGTGAGGTACCCATCCATCTGGAGAAGGGTTATGTCGTTCTTCAGGGGCATTATTGCGACCGGGATATCCGATTCACCGTAGTTGTCCTCGTCCTTGTTGAGGTCAAGGACTATCTGACCATCTATCTTCCCCGCCGCGCACGCCGCGACCAGGTCCCTCATAGGGATTCCGGCGTCCGCCAGCGCAAGGGATGCAGCGGTTATCCCTGCCACGCGGGTACCCGCATCTGCCTGCAGAACCTCAATAAATACATCTATGGAGGTTCTGGGGAACATTTCAAGGATGAGGGCCGGTTCAAGGGCACCCCTAATGACCTTACTTATCTCAACACTCCTCCTGTCAGGACCGGGTTTCTTCCTCTCCTCAACGCTGAAGGGGGCCATGTTGTACCTCACACGGAGTATAGCTTTGTCCGGCCTCTGAAGGTGCTTCGGGTGAATTTCCCTCGGTCCGTAAACAGCGGCAAGAACCTTGTTCTTACCCCACTCAACGTACGCAGACCCATCAGCGTTCTTCAGAACGTTTACCTCCATCTTGATGGGCCTGAGTTCGTACTTCTTCCTGCCATCAACCCTTCTACCGTTCTCGTCTATGAGCTTTAACCCTTCAGGTCTACCCATCATGTCTCTTCACCCTCTTTCTCGTTTCCTTCATCAAGCTGCGGTATCTCCTCAACAATTCCCCCTTCCTTAAGCTCCCTGAGCCTTGATAGTAAAAACTCCTTGACCCTGTCCGTCAGTCCCTGGGTGTGGCTCTCGCGTTCGACCTTCAAAACTGCTTCTATAGCAAGTTTTTCGAGCTCTTCATTCCTTCCGCTGACCCAGACCCAGCCGTTCTGACCGACTATTATCCTGGTCCCCGTCAGCTTCTTGATCATGTTGATCATTGAACCCCCTTTTCCGATGAGGCGGGGAACCTTGTACGGAGTTATCTTCACGATTTGACCTCCCCTAAGTGGCCCTCCCCTGAAGGGCATCCCTCTAGTCGTCAGGTCAATCTGGTTTATCTCGTTGTAGGCCTTTATCTTGGCATAGATTACATCGCCTATATCGAATATCCTCCTGAGGTCCGTCTTAACCACGTCTATGCGTTCCTCGGTGGCGTCCTGAACGCGCAGGTTAGCCTCGTAGGGGGCGCCTATGCCAACGCTCCAGTTGGAGAACCTGACGTCCACGATCTTTCCTATCACGTTATCCCCCACTTCAGGTATGTACGGCCCCTCAAGGGGTATAACACGTATGGCGTCGTTCCGTATCTCAACCAGGCCCACCACGGTTGAGTACACCCTGTTTCCTTCCTTAAACGTCCCTCTTCCGTTCTTAAATGGGCCCTGGGCCAGCAGGGTTCCTGGAACCACCAGTTCCCGGGGTTTTACAAAAATCCGTCTCATAGTCCCTTCCTCTCTATAAGTTTGGTTAAAGCGGCGCCCTTGGTAAGGGCGTTAAGCTTCTCATAAAATTCCTCCTCAATCCCACCTGGAATCTCTATGGTGAACATCCAGGAGCCGTCGTTGGTCCATTCCTCGCGCTTGACAGTCCCAAATTTTCGTACTTCGCCGTAGGCCTTTCCCACGTAGTCGCTTGGAACCTTGACGGCGATAACCTTCATCTCCATCTTGATCGGCAGTATGGGGCGCAGGGCTTTGATGATACCAGGTATCTGAGCGTCGACGTCCTTGAAGAGATCAACGTGAACGCCGGCCTCATCCATTGCCTTGAGGATCCTCTCCACTGGGTGAGGAAACCCCGTCCTCGGATCCACTGCGTGCCTGTGTATAACGGTTGCGATGTACCTCCGTTTCTCCTCAAGCATCTGCTTCCTCTGCTCCTGGGTCAGCTGAACCTCGCCCTTGAGAAGTATCGTTCTGGCGACCTCGTAAGGATCGCTGGTCCCGAAGATCTTCTCCATCTCGTGCTCACTGGCCTTGTCTCCCTTGTGTGCGTCCTTAAAAACGTAGGGTGTGGCAAGGATCTCCTCTATGGGGATCTCCCTGCCCTCTTTAAAGTCCTTTGCAAGGTACGGGTCGACCATTATCTCAAAAACTTCCCCGTGCGTCCTTAACCGTGCGATCACTGCCTTGTCGATGCTTATCGGCACAGTCACCACCTCAGTAGTTCTGGTCGAGCTCGGAGTAGTCCTCGGACTTCTCCTCAACTTCCTCTTCCTTGAGCTCCTTGAGGACCTCACCAAGGTACTCTTTGACCTTATCCTTGGGAAGTTTCTTCCACTGCTTCTCCTTCGTTGTTATGTACGCGACCTCTATGCCCTCAGCGCTCGGCTCCTCAATAGTCTTGGCCAGTGCAAGAATGGCGAGCTTTGCAGCCCCTTCTAGGTCAATATCATCGGAGTAGTGCTCTTCAAATATCGCCATGGCTGTGTTTCTGCCGCTGCCTATAGCGACCGCCTTCCATTCAAAGTACGCTCCACTGGGGTCCGTTTCGTAGAGCTCAGGTCTCTCGTTTACGCCCGCCATCAGAAGGGCAGCTCCAAAGGGTCTAACACCCCCGTACTGGGTGTGGGCCTGCTTGAGGTCGCAGATCTTCTTCACGAGAACGTTGAGTGGAACCGGCTCCCCGTAGGTCAGGCGGTAAACCTGAGCCTCAACCCTGGCCCTGTCAACGAGAACGCGGGCGTCGGCTATTATACCGCTTGGGGCGGCGGCTATGTGATCGTCTATCTGAAAGATCTTTTCGTAGCTGCTCGGCTCAATCAACTTGCTCGTTATCCTCTTCTCAACCGCGAGCACCACACCGTCCGCCCATTTAACACCAACGGCAGTGGCGCCGCGTTTTACCGCTTCCCTTGCGTAGTTTACCTGGAAAAGCCTTCCATCAGGGCTGAAAACCGTAATAGCCCTGTCGTAACCTGCCTGTGGTGGTACAAACGCCATTTTACATCACCTCTTCGGTATCGCAATATCTCCTACTCTCCAGGCATATTTCTCGAACCGTCTAATTAAGCTTTTCTGTTCACCTCCCGCCCTTCATGGCAAGTAAGGAAAGCCTCTGTGCAGTCCTTCTGGCCAGCTCCAGGGGCACAAAGGCAATGAGGAAAAGCAGCGCCCCCACCACCAGCGAAACGTTACCCAGGGGCTTCAGTATCAGCAGCCCAAAAGCCAGAAGGAGCAACAGCAGTCCGACAAGCATGAGTTTCCTGTACAGCCTCTGAAGTCCTTCAAGCTCTCCCATGTGCTCACCCAGAGTTTTTAAAGGAAACGAAGTTTTAAGCCTTTGGTGCGGGAGATGAAATGTCCGTTCTGCAACCCAGACAAGTGTGCGATCCTCTACGAGGATGGGCTGATAAGGATACTGATGGATTCCTACCCCGCAAACAGGGGGCATCTGCTGGTAGTTCCAGTGAAGCACACCGAAGGAGGGGAGGGACTAGAGGAAGAAGAGAAGCTGGCCCTGCTTAGAGGAACAGAGCTCGCCATGGAGAAGATAAAGGAAGTCCTGAGTCCCGACGCGTTCAACGTTGGGATTAATCTTGGAGAAGCGGCCGGCCAGACGGTTCATCACCTGCACATCCACGTGATACCGAGGTGGAAGGGAGATTGCAGGCATCCACGTGGGGGGATTAGGAAAGCCGTTCTGGACCTAGAAGATGAAAATCTCAGCATGAAGGAGAGGTGGGAACGGAATAGAATGAGCGAGGAAGAGGCGGGGCAACTCAGGAAGGCATTTTGGACTAATCTTTCGTTGCTGGATTAAGGACTCGCTATAAACGCCGCTCCTCCTGGATTAACCTTATCGTGGCTATGGAACCGGGCATTTTTACAAGGACGCTGTTATTCTCCACTTTCAGCCCTTCTACATCGCGCTCCCGGGCATCGCAAAGGAAAGCCTTTGCCACGCCGAAGCTGGGCGTTATTTTAACCGTTTTTTCCGGGACAAAGGGTGCATACAGCCTGACTATTACCCCGTCTCCCCGTGAAGCCGGTTTTACTGCCACAACTTCAACATCTGAAGGGTCTGCTTCCACCACCGAATCGGCGATTTTGAGCAAATCCTCCTCTTCAGCGTCCCTCCATGGCGTGGACAAGTTCTTCGCCAAGACGTGAATTTTGTTCTCCCTCCAGTCGCCACGTTTTGTGAAAAGAACCGCGTATTCGTACTCGTACCTCTCATGTTTGTGGGCACTAACTGGGTTTCCGGGGATGCCGAGGATCCCGAAAGCCCTCTCCCGGGCGGCGCTCCTCATCGCCACAAGTTCAATTTTTCCCTCGGGGCTGTAAGAGATCGCACCCGGAAAAGGCTGAAGGATGGCGATTCCGTGCCCGGTTGAGTCGTCCCGTATGTGGGCAAAACGATGGAGTGGCCAGAAGGTGGGACTGTAGATTTTCCCCCAGGGGCGATCCACGACTCCGCCGGGGGCGTGCATTGAAATCCTCTCCGAGGATACCGTCGTCGTGAAGCGGACGGTCAGGGAGTAGCCTTCCCTAATCTTCCCCTCAACGCGGAAGTAAATCAGGGGAGAATCGTTTTCTATCCACACTCCCCTTAAAATCTCCTCGCCGTTGAGTTGAGTAGAGCTCAGGACTTCAACTGCGCCATCGTGCTCAACAACCTCAACCTTTACCCTGTTGTTGCTGGCCTTCATGGACTCTTTCCATACTCCTCCGAGGAATTCGTACCCCATCCTCCACAGGCCGCCTGAATCGCGGTAGCTTACGAGGTCATTTGAGGCGCCTGTTAAGAGGGGAACACCATCCTTGAACCTGAGGTCGGTGATGGCGCCGCCGCGGGACTCGTCGGTTTCGATTCTGTAATGGGCCGTTTCGATGAGGATTTTATCTCCATCTCTGAACCATTTGGGGGGAGATAAGCCGTTATCTTTGTGTTCTTTTTTCAGGGGCGGCGTGAGGTTCTCGATAACTTCATCGGCCGTCTTTATCACCCGCTCAAGGCAGGGGATCTGCTCCCCCTCGACCACTCTATCCGTGGAAGTTCCGGTGATGAAATCGTGGTGGTTGGAAACCGCCGCACACCACCAGGGTTCTTCAAGCTCCTGCAGGATTCTTTTCTCTGCGCCGCGGTTTTCCGGGAGAAAGGCAAGTTTTTCCGCGAGGAGGAGCTTTTCAAGGAGAAGGTAGCAGCGCTTCTTGAGCTTTGGTCTCGATGTGTAGAACCCGGTCCAGTACGGGTTGGGATCGAGTTCCAAAACCGGGAGCCGTTCCCTGTAGTTCTCAACAAGCGCGAGGTAATCGTCAAGGCCAGCATTCACAACCCATATTCCCGTTTTGGGGTAATATTCCCTGTTATAGAGGTCGAGCAGAGAAATTAAATCCGGGATGGGTTCAACAAAATCAAAGCCTATGGGACAGAGCATGTAAGGGGTTCGGCTGAAGGGAGAAAGGGCTTTGACGTATTGGTGGATTCTCCGCGCTATGTGCCAGCCGGTTCGCAGGGAGATCGCCAGTCTCGCAAGGTAGACGCGGCTTATTCCAAGGTAGGCGAGCATATCTCCCTGGCCATAGGTGAAGGCGTTCCAGTGGGCTAAGACTTCCCCTCCGTTTTTGTCACGCCACACGAAGTCGAGACTCCTTTCTTTTTTGAGGAGCAGTTCCGCGCTGGAGCCGGGGCGGGGAAAGCGCCATTTTGGTTCAAGGTCGCATCCCGGAAAGTACATCCCGTCCAGGCGCGTGATGGCTGTGCGGTCGAATCCGGCGGCGTTAAGGATAGAGGGAAGAAATGGGGACGCACCAAAACTGTCCGGGAAATAGGCGAGTTTGGGCTCCCGGGCAATGCCGTTCGAGCGAAGCCACTCCTGTCCTATCAGCATGTCCCTCAAAATAGCTTCCACCCTTGGAAGAATCGTATCTGCAGAGGTGACTGCGCTGCTCATGAGGCGAAGGCGCCCCTCGTTAATGAGGTCTCTAATGATGTCTCTCTTTTCCGGGTTGCAGTCCCAGTACATCTTCAAAAAGAAGACGTTCTCGACCGAGTAAATCCGACGGGGCTCTTTCTGGAACTCGCCTACTGCCATGTCAAGGTTCTTCTGAACGAACCTTTTGAAGTACTCCTTCGATGTATAAAGCCAGTTTGGGTCCCAGTGGCTCGATTCAGTGAAGATCAGAACCTTCTCCGCGTCATCGGGTATGTCAAGTCTCCTGCGGAGCTCCTTTTCCGAGGCCATGGTTATCCCCTACCAACTCCGAAAGAGCATCCAATCCCCGACTTTTATTATTTTTCTGGATACTTCCCCTCGTTCTTCCTTAGCTTCCTCTCAACTGCTCTGCCAGCGTCTATGCCCAGTTCGTGGGCGAGGAGGGTTAGGTAAATCACGACGTCGGCTATTTCGTCCGCTATGGCTTCCTTCTTGGCCGGGTTCTTCACGGCCTCAAGTATCTCCCCATCACTTTCCCACTGGAAGTGCTCAAGGAGTTCCCCCAGCTCGACAGCGGCAGAGATGGCAAGGTTTTTGGAGGTGTGATACTTCGCCCAGTCCCGTGCGTTTCGAAAGGCAACAACCCTCTCCTCAAGCTCCCGGAAGTCCATGTAACCACCTCAGTAGGCGTGTGCATCGACTTTCCTAAGAAGTTCAAGGAGCCTCAAAAACTCCTCAAGCTCCTCCTTAGAGAAGTGTTCCTCGGCTTCGTCCTCAGGATCGAACCTTGCCAGAGAGTTCCTGGTCTTGAGGAGGTCCTCCATGTCCTCCTGAAGCTCCATAGCCCTCTGAGTGAACTCATAGCTGGTGTACGGACTCTCCATCGCACGGGTCTGGTTGGACACGATGGCTATCTTGAGGTTCGCCAGGGTCTCATCAATAAGCCCGAGGAGTTCCCTTATCTTCAACGGTACCACCCCATGGTATGTACGTTCTTACCCTTAAAACCCCTTCCAACGAAACTTTTTTATGGAGCAAAGTAAAAAAAAAGAATGGGTGAATGTATGGACTTCAGTCTCTTCATGGAGAGGTACGGGTACAAGGCCCTGCTCGCCATTGGCATACTGATAGTGGGCGGTGTGGTGGCTTTTCCAGTTATAGGACTGATCCTGACGTTCAGACGGTTCGGTGTATATTTTGGGGCCGGGGTTCTCGTGCTGACGCTCTACTTCATGTTGATAAACCGCAAGACCCTCGACGCCTACGGGAAGGCCCAGGGAAAGTACTTCTACGACCCCAAATACGGCAAGAAACCGTAGGTCCTAATCGAAAAATCTTCAGTTTTCAGGCAGCTCTTTTGAAGGTAGCGTTTTAACCCCAGAGCTCAACTAAGGGCGGTGAAGATCATGGAAGCCATAAACGATGAAGGCGTCAACACGTTCCCTGGCAAGCCCGAACGGAGAAAAAAGCTCCTTTTAATGGGCAATGAGGCAACAGCATACGGAGCCCTTGAGAGCGGCGTCGCCTTCGCCACTGGTTACCCTGGAACGCCATCGACCGAGGTTAT
>Ga0256840_1002687_pt1 | contig 15385 bp, 14 predicted proteins | sample 355202metaG_FD_185969 | JGI IMG/M metagenome (GOLD analysis project Ga0256840, IMG submission 185969) | Hydrothermal vent microbial communities from Mid Atlantic Ridge, Atlantic Ocean - 355-202 | ecosystem: Environmental > Aquatic > Marine > Hydrothermal vents | place: Atlantic Ocean: Mid... | reverse complement strand
TTATGGAACTAAGTGCCATATTTAGACTTCTTGGAATCGGAGTAGCACTCATGGAGAGTATATGTATATTTTCTCTCATGCTTTTTAGTTTCTCTTTTTGCTTAACGCCAAACTTATGCTCTTCATCAATGACAATCAACGCAGGATTTTTAAGCTCTTTACTCAAAAGCGCATGAGTTCCGACACAAACTTTCAAACTACCCTCTTTTAAATCCCTAAGAATTATACTTTTTTGACGAGCAGTCGTAAATCTATCTAACTTTTCGACTCTTATGCCGTAAGGCTTAAACCTCTCATTCAAACTTACAAAGTGTTGTGAACTAAGAAGTGTAGTTGGAGCTATCAGTAGAGTCTGAAATCCACTCATGGCAGTTGCAAACATAGCATTCATGGCAACTTCTGTCTTTCCAAAGCCTACATCTCCGCTCAAGAGTCTATCCATTATTTTGCCACTGCTTAAATCATCAAATATCTCTTGGATGCTCGTTTTTTGGTCATCTGTATAGACGAATCCGCTATCTTGTTGGAATTTTTTTATCTCCTCTTTGCTTGTGTTAATCCTCAAAGCCTCCACCATCTCTCTTTTTGCGGCTACCTCTATAATCTCCCTAGCTATCGCAAAAAGTTTCTCTCTGGTTTTAGCTTTTAACTTAGCAAAACTACCGCGCCCAAGTTTATCTACAACTGCAAGTGAACCGCTACTTGCGATATATCTGTCTATCGTATTTAAGTTTTCGACCGGTAGCAAAAGTTTGTCTTCACCTTGATACTCTATCTGCACAAAATCCCTAGTAGAGCCTAAAACTTTACTGTTTACCAATCCTTTAAAGATACCTATGCCATAATTTTCATGCACCACATAGTCGCCACTCTTCAACTCATCGAGCAAGATTGTTGGCTTTTTTCGTCTTTTGGCTTTAGAGATGCGATTTAGTGAAATAATCACCTCTTCATCACTCATCAAATTGACAATTAAGTCACTCTGGATAAATTTGACATCTTTTGGATCCAATCCAACCTGCTTTAGTAAAACCTCATTTTTTGCTAAGATTTTTATCTTTTTATCTTTATGAAACTCTAAAAAATCTAAAATCGAAACTATCTCCAAAGGCTTGTAATTAGAAATTTTCGGCAAAGTTGGCAAATCTGAAAATAACTCTTTTGCATCTTTATCAAATAGAGCTATCTCCTCTATCTCGTCTCTCAAATCACGCACAAAAGATGTTTTTAAACTCTTGATATACTCCTGCGAAAATCCATCTATCGCCCAAAGTCCCAAAGAGTGTATATCTTTTTCAAAACTATCACTTTGCAGATTTTGTATCTGAGCATTTATCTTTTCATAGCTGTTGGCATCAAGAGAGAAAACAGCAGGAAAAATCTCTACACTCTCCAACTCCTCCTTATAACTCTTCTGAGATTCACACTCAAACTCTCTTATGCTCTCAACCTCATCATCAAAAAGTGAAATCCTGATAGGTTTGGAAAGCTGCGGTGAAAACAGATCTATAATGTCCCCTCGAAAAGAGATCTCCGAAACCGCTTCTACGACATCTACGACTCTATAACCCCAATAATAGAGCTCATCTTTTAGTGAATTTATATCGACTCTTGAGGCAAACTCTATAGTTTTAGTTGAAAACAACTCTTTTTTAGGCATAGGAGTTAGAAGTGTGCGAATCGGTGATATAAGAATCTTTTTAGTTGAATTGTCTCTATAATACCTACCAAGAGTTAAGAACAGAGAGTTTAATTCTGCAGAATAAGGCAAAAGATCTTCATTCTTTGAAACTCTCAAATCAGGCAAGATATATGTCTTTTTGCCTGTTAACTTAAGAGCTTCACCAACTAAAAAAGCCTCTTTATCATCTTTGACGCAAAGAAGCTCGATATCTCTTTTTTGATCCTTAAAGTACTCGTAACTCGTAGCTTGTATCAGTTTATCTTTCCTTATAGACTTTTAAAAAATTTTCAACAACAACAAATGAACCAAAAACGAGATACTCTTCACGCATATCTAACTTTTGAAATTTACTGCAAGAAATATTTTCTTTTTTGCAAGTTTCAACTATTTCACTTGTTGCCATTTCTCTCTCATTTTCTATATCTATGATTTCCACTTTTTTTATAATTGGCTTGAGAATTTTAACTATCTTGCTATACTTCTTATCTTTGAAACTATTGTATAACAATATCACTTTTCTATTCTTAAAATGTTCCACTAAAACTTTTGCTGCCATCTCATTGTGTCCAACATCTACAGTTATATTTTTAGATATTTTTTGGCATCTTCCTGGCATTGCAGTTACATCTATGGTCGATAAGTCCATATCAAACCCTAATGTTTTTACTGCACTTAAAGCACTTTGTAGGTTTATGTTTTGAAAATCTGGAAGATGATTTTTTTTAACTATCTTTTTTATCCTGTCTATTTCATCATCGTCTAAAACTTCTTCGGCAAATAACAGTTTGATCTTTTTTTCATTAGATATCTTTTCTGCTATATTATAGACACAACTATGATATTGTTTCGATAAAATAGTAGTTGTATTTATGCTGTTTATCTTGGTAGTTGCGATATCGTCTATACTCCCACCTAAAAAACTACTATGGTCATATCCTATGGGCGTAATAATACTTAAGTTTTTTGGGAAAACAGTCGTAGCATCGTATTCGCCTCCGAGTCCAGCCTCTAACACAATATAATCACATCTTGTTGAAAAAAACATGATTGCTAAAAATGAAGTATATTCAAAATAGGAGAGAGTTTTGAGAAACTCATCATCTAAAATTTCTTGTAGTTCCTGATGTGTCTGTTCTAACTCTTCGTCATTTATATCTCTGCCATTTATCCAAATTCTTTCATTAAACTTAAAAATGTGAGGTGATGTATAGTGACCAACTGATAGATTTTGTTGCATCAGCATTTGAGCTAAAAATCTACCTGTACTTCCTTTGCCATTTGTCCCTACTATTTGAACTATTTTAGGAAGTTTCAAACACTTTTTTATACTCTCATATGCCCTTGGCATTCTCGAATAATCTATCTCTTTATAAAAAAGTGGTTTTTCTTCTAAGTACTCTTTCAGTCTCATGAGAATGTTGGCAATACCTTGTTTCGTCCAGATTCTTTTGCTTTATATAACATTTTATCAGCAGCTTCGACTGTATCTTTGGAAGATTTTTGTCTGCTCCTTTGGGAAAGACCGCAGCTAACTGTTATCTTGATTCTCTCGTTTTTATATAAAAATTTATATGATTCGATAATCTCTCTTATTTTATTTGAAAAATAAAAAGCCTGTTTTATATCGATACTAGGCAAAATTACTAAGAACTCTTCACCTCCATACCTACCTACAAAATCGCTTTCTCTAATATATTTATTCAAAATTTTTCCAATACTAGCCAATATAACATCACCGGCCTCATGTCCATAAGTGTCATTTACCATCTTGAAATGGTCTATATCTAAAAAACAGAGAGAATAATCAGTCTTATATCTTTTATAGGCCTCCTCAACTCGTTTAAGTTCTTGCTCTAACGCTCTTTTTGTAGCAGCATGCGTTAAAAAATCCTCTTTTACCTCTTTTTTTGCTATAGTTAAAGCTCTCTCTAGTCGTTTAACTCTCGTATGGAGTGTTTTAATCGTATCCTGATTTTTTTTCATTTTTGAGCTAAGACTTTTAGTTTCATCCTCTAAAGATGTCGCTATATTTACCAATTTTGTGTGAATCAACTCAAAACTATCTTTTGAAAAGTTTATCTCCTGAAGATCTTTTTTTATAACACCAACTTGTTTACTACTAATATCACTACTGTCGATAAGAGCAAAAATCCTCTTATTTATCTCATCTAGTAGTTTATCTAAACTAGAAATCTTACTCTTAACCTCTTCATTATCTAAGTCCATTCTCTTTTTTATGAAATGCTTAATCTCATTTTGCACGCCAACAGAGCTTAATAAAGCTGGATCTTTTCTTAGTTTATCAGAGATAGATGCTAGATCATCATTCATACTCGAAGCGATAGACGGAGCGAGTGAAGCTATAACTAAAGGAGCAAGTGCCTTATAGGCACTGCTTTCATCCTCTTTTTTTATAATCTTAATTATATCTTTCACCATTTTCTTCAAGTCATCTTTATTTATATGCCCATACAAGTCTAACTGTTTCAAAAAATCATCGTCATAGCTAGTTACAAAATTAAACCATTTATCTTTTATCGTATCTATAGATTTTAAATTTTGGCTAAAGTCCAATCTTGCTAGAGAATCATTTGCTAACTCTCTTGCCTCTTTATCGTGTAGAAGTGTTGTTGCTTGTAAAACTCTTTTTGTAAGGATTATAAGAGAATTTATGATTTTTGAACTGTCACTCTCGTTTAGTCTATTTACTTTTGCTATCAAAAAAGAGAGAAGTTCATCTATCGTATTAACACTAAATTTTCCCAAATCTTGCTGTATTTTTTCATCCAATTTTTTTGTAAATTTCTCAATCTTTTGACAATCCTCAACTATCACACCCTTTTTTTTAGCTATTTCACAAAAATGGGATCTATAATTATCTGGGGTTAAATTTAAGTTATCTCTTCTTAGTGCCTCTATACTCTCTTTTATGATTTCATTAATCGTTGTTGCCATATCTGCTCCTTATTCGAGATATATTTTAATTTTATTTCTGGTCTTACCTTTTTTATCACGACTCATTATACCCATTATAGAAATTTTAGAGATTAGTTCATTTACAGCATCTTTAGAAGCACTCTTTATAGCTTCAAACCTTTTTGTATCAGAGATTACACTATTTGCCTCAATCGGAAAGTCAAACTCTCCTGTAGTTGAAAATCTTTCTATACTATTTTTAGTTGTTTTATAACTGGTATTAAGGGTAACTCTTGTTTTATATGCAATAACATAACCATCTTGATCATAAACTGTCGGAGTAAAGCTAACTGAGCCAATACTCACAACAAGGTTTGTATCTGCTTCTTTTTTATCGCTAAGTTTTGCACCAAATCTACCCACTATAGCTTCACTTATCGCATCTTTTATCAAGACACTATTTTTTGGGTCTTTTCTGCTAATCAGTGCATCTACATGTATATTTTCTCCTAAAACTCTTTTGGTATATAGCGAACTTGGCTTATAACCGCACCCTATAAACAAGAAAGCTAGAAAAATATATACAAATTTCATCTATTTTACCACCAAATTTATCAATTTATTTGGCACATATATCTCTTTGATTATATTTTTATCCTCAAGCCATTTTGAAACACTATCTTTAGCTTTTAAAAGTATCTCATCTTTTTGCAATCCGACTTCAACTTCAACTTCGCCTCTTTTTTTACCATTTACCGTGATGGCTAAAGTTACACTATCCTCTTTAAAAACTTCCCCTTTTATCTCTATTTTACCAAAATTTTTTAAATCAAAAAGTTTTTCACTTATCTCCCAACAGATATGAGGAATGATGGGTTCAAGTATATTGGTAAGCACAAAGTAACCCTCGCTCCAAACTGCAGAATCATTTTGCTGATTTAAGGCATTTAAGGCTTCCATAGAGGCGGCTATAAGAGTATTGAAAGTATATGCACCTTCATAAATCTCATTTGATTTTTTTAGTGCTTCATAAACTTTTTTTCGTGCATATTTTGAGAGTTTTGAGAGTTTTGTGTGATCTATTTTTGGTATCTCTTTGCACTCTTTTGCCATCTCTTCTCTTGTAGCAAATCTTTTTATAAATTTAAAAGCACCCTCAACTGCACTATCATTCCACTCTAGCTCTTTTGTCGGAGGTGCGGCAAATAGTATAAATAGCCTAGCCGTATCTGCTCCATATCTGCTTATAATCTCATCTGGATCAACTGTATTACCTTTTGATTTGCTCATCTTTGAACCATCTTTTAGAACCATACCTTGAGTCAAGAGATTTTTAAAAGGTTCACTACTTTTTTGAAGACCCATATCTCTTAAAACTTTTGTAAAAAACCTGGAGTATAAAAGATGTAAAATTGCATGCTCGATACCACCAACATACTGATCAACGCTCATCCAATAATCGCTACTTTTTTTATCAAATGCCTTCTCTTCCCACATACTTGGATCCGTAGTATATCTCAAAAAGTACCAACTTGATTGGAAAAAAGTATCCATGGTATCAGTCTCTCTTTGAGCATCGCCTCCACATTTTGGGCATTTTGTATATTTCCAAGTTGGATGAGTTTGAAGCGGATTTCCCTCGCCTGTCAACTCTATATCATCTGGAAGCGTGACGGGTAAATTTTGTGTATCTTCGGGAATCAATCCGCACTTGTCACAGTGTACCATCGGAATCGGAGCACCCCAATACCTTTGTCTGCTTATTCCCCAGTCTCTTAATTTAAAATTTACTACTTTTTTTCCAAGAGATTTTTGTTCAAAATATTTTATTATCTCTTTTTTGCCTTCCTCGCTGCTAAGCCCACTAAACTCACCAGAATCAACCATAAAACCTGGCTCCGTAAGCGCACAACTGCCGTCAAATTTTATCTTTTTGTTTTCTATGCTTTGAATGATAGGCAAATCATACTTTTTAGCAAATTCAAAATCTCTCTCATCATGAGCCGGAACCGCCATAACAGCGCCTCCACCATACTCAATCAAAACAAAATTTGCTACCCAAAGTGGAACTTTTTTCTTGGTAAGTGGATGAACTACATCTAACTCTAAGTATAGCCCCTCTTTTTCGATCATAGATCTATCTCTGGCACTCAGGGACTGCATCTGTTTTATCTTTTTTATTTTTTCATCACTCAATAGCCTATTTTCAACTAGGTACTTTACTATCTCATGTTCTGGTGCAAGTGCAGAGTAGCTAACGCCATATATCGTATCTGGTCTTGTTGTAAAGACTTTAAATTTTTCAAAATTTGAACCAAGTTTCTCTTTTGATTCATCGCTTAATGAAAATTCAAATTCAAGCCCTTCGCTTCTTCCTATCCAATTCTCTTGCATTCTTAGAACTTGAGATGGCCAACCAACTTTTAGAGTTCTCAAATCATCAAGCAACTCTTGAGCGTACTGTGTAATCTTCAGGTAATACCCCGCCATATCTTTTTGTATAACTTCACTATCACATCTCCAACATTTGCCATCTTCAACTTGCTCATTTGCTAAAACTGTTTGACAAGTTTCACACCAATTCAGTGATGCACTCTTTTGGTAAACTAAGCCCTTTTTAAACATATCTATGAAGATTTTTTGTTCATGTTTTGTGTAGAGTGGATCACTTGTCGCAAACTCTCTTTTTTGAGAAAAAGAGAGTCCTAGAGAGTTTAACTCTTTTTTCATATAGTCTATATTTTCGTATGTCCATTTTTTGGGGTGTGTTCTATTTTTAATAGCTGCATTTTCTGCTGGCATTCCAAATGAATCCCAACCTATTGGATGAAGTACATTGTAGCCCTCTTTTCTATTAAATCTTGCTATCGCATCACCGATACTATAGTTTCTTACATGCCCCATATGTATCTTTCCGCTAGGATAAGGGAACATACTTAGGATATACTTTTTCTCTTTGCTAAAATCATCACTTGGCTCAAACGAGTTATGCTCCAACCAGTACTTTTGCCATTTTTTCTCTATTTGTGAAACATTATATTGCATCTACTGCTCTCCGATTAAAATTCTTCTCTTGTTTTTGCTGATTCTATTAGAACCAATGAAATTGAAAATATATTTGCTATTATTGCGCCTATTGCAAACGCTATCGCCATTCTGACATTGCTGTTTATTTCAAACATTATATAAGCTGGAATGAGGTGTAAATCTGCCACAAGGGAGCTTGCAAAAAGCTCTGCGGAGAGGATATTTTTAACTCCGATTTTTAAAAGAGTTGAAACAATGTTGATGCTAGCCGCGATAAATAGAGCTGTGCCATTATCTTCATATAAAAAACCAGCTGTTGTTGTTAAGCTCATCAGAGCAAAAAACACATATATAACTTTTCCCCAATCCATTACCACACCTCCTGAAGTCAATCAGCCCTTTTTAAAAGGACTGATTATTTTTACATCATGCCTTTTTCATACTGGGCTCTTAACTTTTCTCTCTCTATCCTTCTTTTCTCTTTTGCCACTTGCTTCTCTTTATAATCTTTCAAATCAAATCCTAACCATTTAAGCATAGGAGATGCAACAAAAACCGAACTGTAAGTCCCAACTATGATACCAACCAACATAGTAAAACTGAAACTATATATGATCTGACCACCAAGCAAAAAGAGTGTCAAGACCACAAAAAATGTTGTCAAAGATGTAAGAACAGTTCTTGAAAGTGTTTTAGAGACAGAATCATTTATGACATTAAAAAGATTCATATCTTTTGTATCCCCGATCCCCTCTCTAATCCTATCAAAAACTATAATCGTATCGTTTAGTGAATATCCAAGCAGTGTTAGTAGTGCTGCTAAAACATCCAGATTAAAATCAACTTGAAAAAGAGCAATTGCTCCCATAGCAATGGATATATCATGAACCAAAGCCATAACTGAAGCCAATGCAAATCTCCACTCAAATCTAAAACCGACATATATCAAGATGGCAAGAATCGACATAACCATAGCCATTATACCCTTTTCTCTCAACTCTCCACCGACTTTTGGTCCGACTATATCAACTCTTCTTATCTCAAAGTTGCCCGTGCCTTTTAAAAGATTTTTTATCTTATCTCCTGCATCTGTACTGACATCTCCGCTAGTTCTTGGAAAACGGATAACTATCTCTTTTGGAGAGCCAAACTCAGTGATAGTCGCATTTGCAAATGCTCTGTCTTTGGCTATACTTTCTCTTATCTTTTTAATCGGTGCTGTTTTATCATACCTAACTTGAACAACAGTACCGCCTGAAAAATCGATGCCATAATTCAATCCTTTGGTATAAAGAAAGAAGTATGAGGCGAGCATTAAAACTAGAGAAAGCGATATAAAAATATTGCTTTTCCCCATAAAATCATAAATTTTATCTTTTGAAAATATCTGCATCACTTACCTCTCTTTACGCCAAACCAAAATGGCAATTTCTTGGTATTTTCGATATATGGCATTATATACTGATATACTCCGTGTGTTCCTAAGATAGCAGTAAGCATTGAAGCTAAGATACCTATACTCATAGTAACTGCAAATCCCTTGATAGGACCTGTTCCATAAGCATAAAGAACAACTGCTGCTATAAGAGTTGTGATATTTGCATCCAATATAGCACTCATAGCATTGGCATAACCTTTCTCAACAGCTTGGGCTACACCTTTGCCCTCTCGAAATAGCTCTCTAATCCGCTCATTAATGATAACATTGGCATCAACTGCCATACCGACCGTCAGGACGATACCTGCCATACCAGGAAGTGTCAAAGTTGCACCAAAGAGCGCCATGATGGCTATCACCAAAAAGAGATTGACCAAAAGCGCCACATCCGCGATGAGTCCTGCCATGCCATAGTAAACAATCATAAATAAAAATACAAGCACAAAACCAGTGATCAGTGCCAACATACTAGCTTTGATGCTATCTGCTCCAAGGCTAGGTCCGACACTTCTTTTTTCAAGTAGTTTTACAGGTGCCAAAAGTGCGCCACTTCTGAGTGCAATCGCCACATCATGAGCCTCTTTTACACTAAATCCGCCACTTATCTGTCCACTTCCACCACCTATCCTCTCTCTGATAACAGGAGCAGAATAGACGATATTGTCCAAAACAATAGCTAAATGATTTCCAACATTTTTAGCAGTATAATCTCCAAATATTTTAGCACCTTCACTGTTAAGCGTGAAGTTTATAACAGGCTGATTCATATTGCTAAATCCAACTTTTGCATCAGTTAACATACTACCGTCTAGGATAGGTACACTTTTTACTATGTGCTTTTGCTGAGGATTTCTAGAGTCAGGCAAAATCACATCCCCATAACTTGCTGCTTCATCTTCACTCATGCTGTTGGCTTGATCGGCTCTTTTTTCATCTATCGCCATGAGTTGAAGGTGTGCTGCTTTTGCTATCAGTTCTCTTGCTCTTTTCTCTTGCTCTATTGTTTTTATGCCTGGGAGTTCCACGAGTATCTTATCGACTCCTTGCTTGGCGACATTTGGTTCACTCAGACCAAACTGGTCAAGTCTGTTTCTTATTGTCTCAACTGCTTGAGATATAGCAAACTTTTTAGTAGCAACTTTCTCTTTGCTGCTAAGAGTCAAAATATAAGAGAGTTTATCTTTTTTGATTTGGACTCCAGGGATTTTTTTGATCATAGCATCCAAATTTTTCTCTTCATCACCATCAAGAAGAGTAAATGAGACTATCTCTCCCTTAACTCTTAGATCATCGATAACTATGTCATTGTTATCTGTAAAAAATTTAATGCTTGAAGCGATTGATTTCATCTTTGATTTTATGGCTTCATCAGTTTTTACACCAAGAAGCATATGCAAACCGCCTTGTAAGTCAAGTCCTAAGGCTATCTTAGCACCCTTTTGGGTTTGCAAAAAAGTAGGAAGGGAAAATCCTACTCCAAATACAATAGCGATGAAAAAAATCACCAAGCGGTAATTTAATCCACCTTTGCTCATTTACTTACTTCTGTTTCAATTTTTTTAGCTATATACTCTTTAGAGATTTTTACCGTTACATCATTATTAAGTGAAACTTTGATAAAATTCTCTTCAGGTTTAACAACCTCACATATAAGTCCGCCATTTGTGATAACCTTGTCTCCTTTTTTGAGACCTGCAATCATATCCTTATGTTGCTTTGCTTGTTTTTGTTGAGGTCTTATAACCAAAAAATAAAAAATCGCGAAAAGTACGATCAATGGTAATAAAGAAGTCAGCATATTTGAACCGCCTTGCATGTAAATCCTTTTGTGTAAAAATTTTAAGAGATTATTTTACCATTTCTTACATAATAAAAGGCTTTGTTATTGCTTTTTGTTTGTCTATTTTCATATATCTTCAATATTTTCAAATTTCTCTCAAAATTTTAGACTCATTATTTGCTATTTTAGGATTTTACATGCTATTAAAAGCAGATGGAAAAGAGTGGTTTTGGAGTGGTTTTTTTATAGGAATTTTTTGGTTTTACTGGATAAGTTTGAGTTTTAGATATTATGATTTAGCTTTTATGATTCCTATCGTTATCCTTAGCATTGCTCTAGTTTATGCTCTGATTTTTAGAGCTATAGCTATCTTTAAAAGCATCTATATAAAAGCTATTTTACTCTTTTTTCTAAGCTATATTGCACCTTTTGGATTTAATTGGTTGAAACTTGAACTTACTCTCATAAACAGCTATTTTCAAGCATATACACTCTACTATGCTCTGTTTTTATTTGGTATAGTTTTGTTGATAAAATTACCAAAATGGTTCAAATTAGTCTCTATCTTACTCTTTATCTTATGCACATATCCGACAGATAAAAAACACGAGAAGATACCTCTACGAATATCCATATCAAAAACAGATATCAACCAAGTAAATAAATGGGATAAAAAGCATGAAAACTCTTTAGTTATGCAAAATTTCTCTCTTATCTCTAAAGCTATCAAGCAGAGGTATGATTTGATAATATTGCCAGAGAGTGCATTTCCACAATATCTTAATCTTCATAGCAACGAGATGAGGCTATTAAAAGAGTTATCACAAAACATAGATATAGTGACAGGAGGATTGACATACCAAAACCATAAAATCTACAACTCATCATACTTTTTTGAAAAAGGGAGAGTCCAAATAGCTCATAAAGTTACTCTAGTTCCATTTGGAGAAGAGATTCCTCTACCCTCTTTTTTAAATAAATTTATAAACAGAGTATTTTTTAACTCGGCAAGTGATTATGCCAGAGCAAAAGAGCCGTCTGATTTTGATATAAAAGGGGTTAAATTCAGAAGTGCCATCTGTTTTGAAGCCACAACAGACAAACTTTATGAAAACTATCCGAAACAGATGGTAGCCATAAGCAACAACGCATGGTTTAAGCCATCAATTGAGCCATCGCTACAGCACCTACTTTTGAAACTATACGCTAAAAAATACAATACCACCATCTACCATAGTGCAAATGGTGGGATAAGTGGGATAATCACCCCTTAATCTTTCCAAAAAGTTTTTTTAAACACTCTTTTTTAAAGCTTACCATTGGGGTTTTGCTAGCGTACTCTTTGTACTCTTGTCCAAATTTTTTTCTTACTTCCCACTCTTCAAAAACCATGACCATAAAGATGATAAATAGCATCTCAAAAGGAGCTATTATAGTGATAAAAGTGGGGGAGCCTACGATAAGTGCGACTCCAAGAGGCAAAAGAGTCAATCCAAAAAGCATTGGGTGTCTCATGCAACCATATATACCAGTTGTTACTAAGTGATTTGTCTCTAGCCTTGGAATATCTCCAACTCTCCCTTTTTTTAACTCTTTTCCGCCATTGGCAGCAGATCTAAAAGCGTAAATAAGCAAGACATATCCCACTATAAAACTTATGATATGAAAAAGATAACTCTCAAACAGTGGGTCGTTTTTATCATTTAAAGTTCCAAATATTGCACCACCGAGCAACAAAAAGAGCCAAAGCAAAATCCGAACTACAACTGAAACAGAAGTTTTTATTTTCATATCATATCTCTACATGTAGGACTATTTTAAAGTCTCGAAAAGCTCTATAGCATCAAGCTTTTCCCACGGATAATCACTCTGACCTACCTGTCCGCGAGCAGCAACATCAGCATACAAAAATGTTTCTCTACTTGGCTTGTCCAATCCAAATTTTTCTGTTATCCAGCGGGGCGTCAAACTAAAGTTTTTCATCACAAAACTTGACAAGATATCATCACTCACACTACTATATGTACCAAATGTATCTACACTAACTGAAACTGGTTTTGCCACACCTATAGCATAAGATAGTTGGACTGAGCATTTTTTAGCTAAGCCTGAAGCCACTATATTTTTTGCTATCCATCTAGCAGCATAGAGTCCACTCCTATCTACTTTTGTATAATCCTTACTACTTTGCGCTCCCCCACCTATAGGGGAGTAGCCACCAAAACTATCTACTATCAGTTTTCTTCCTGTCAAACCAGAATCGTGTAGAGGACTATGGTTTACATACCTGCCTGTTGGATTTAAGTGTATGATTGTATCTTCAGGATCATAAAGTCTTGGAGGAAGCCCTGTATCGTCTATCAATCCTTTCAAAAGCTCTCTCACCTCTTCTATAGGCATATCTTCGACTGATGGTGCAGAGACTACTATGGTGTGAATTTTTTGAGGGAGACAATTTTCAAAATTCTCTTTTGTGCCATAATCCATCGTAACTTGAGTCTTTATATCAACTCCTAGCTTTTGGTTATGATTTAGTGCATAATTATATACTTTATCGCAAATCATCCTAGCATAAGTGATAGCCGAGGGCATAAAATCTGCTGTTTCATTAGTAGCAAATCCGAACATTATACCTTGGTCACCTGCACCAATCTCACCTGTTTTTTGGTCAACTCCTTGAGAAATATCACTTGATTGTCTATTTAAAAGCACTTGAATTTTAACATCATCTGGATGAAGGCATTGCTCTTTTGTAAAGGCAGATTTTCCATCATATCCTATCTTTATAAGGGCGCTTTTGACTATATCTTCATAATCCTTAGTCTGTACTTTTGCTGAAGTCTTCACTTCACCACCTATGATGACATTTTTGCCTGCTACAAATACTTCACTAGCAACTCTTGAGTTTGAGTCAGCTATAACTAAAGCATCAACTATGCTATCTGCTATGATGTCAGCACACTTATCTGGATGTCCGGGACTTACGACTTCACTTGTAAAAAGGTATTGGGATTGATTGTTTTCCATTTTTGTTTTCCATTTCTTTGTTTTCCAGCAAAAAGTCTCTTTTTGCATTGTTTTCCATCCTTTTGTTTTCCATTTTTGTTTTCCATTTGTAAGGTGAAAATTAAAAATAAAATAAAAAGTTTGAATTGAGGTATAGATACTTAAGTATAAGTAAAAATACCCACCGCTTAAATCTAAAGTAAAATTATACTGTTTTTAGATAAATAGATAATAAATTTAAACTATTTTGTTAAAATGACCATATGAAACAAAAAATTTACTCTTATATCTTAGTAGCTTCACAATATACAGCTATGATTATTCTTATCATCATAAACAAATCTGCTTTTTTACAAGTAGTTCCTTTGGCTCTCTTTTGTATTGGTTTCTTTATCGGGATTTATGCAATTTACTGCAATAAACCGGATAATTTCAATATAACTCCTGATATAAAAAAGGATTCTTGCCTCATCAATCATGGCATATATAGGCACATAAGACATCCTATGTATTTTTCTGTGGCTCTTATGATGCTCGGGATGATTATCTACAATCTTAATTTGCTCAATATGAGTTTATATACCCTATTAATCTTATCAATTTTTCTAAAAGCAAGAAAGGAAGAGATTTTATGGTGTCAAAAAAGCGATGAATATGAGAAATATAGAGAGAAAACTAAGGCTTTTATACCTTTTATTTTATAGCTTTTGCCAAAAAAGCATTTAGCTGATTTGCGAAGTTATATGCATCTTTTTTGTTAAATGCACTTGGACCTTTTGTCATCTCTCCGCTATCTCTTATCTCCTGCATTAAATTTCTCATAGCTAGATATTGCTTGATATTCTCTTCGCTATATAATTCACCTCTATGGTCAATCGCGTGTGCCTTTTTATCGATAACTCGGTCAGCCAAAGGGATGTCAGCCGTGATCACCAAATCACCCTCTTGCAATCTCAAGACTATTTGATTGTCTGCCTCATCTGCACCTTGATCAACGATTATATAGGTTATATTTTTTGATTTTCCTATGTTTATCTTCTTGTTTGAGAGAACAAATGTCTCTAAATCCAGTCTATTGATAGCTTTAAGAATTATAGGCTTTAAGAGATTTGGAAAAGCATCACCATCTATAAACAGTCTCATTTTTCTATGACTATTTTCCAACCACCACTCTCCTCTTCACTTTCTGAAAGGACTCTGTGTCCCTCATTCTCTACAGATCTTGGAAGATTTTGTATAGCTGAGCCATCATCTATCAATAACTCTAAAATCTCACCTTTTTTCATACCTGCCAAAACCAATTTTGTTTTAGCAAAATTCACTGGACACTTTATGCCTCTAAAATCTTTTAACATTTAACTGACCTTACGCACTATAAACACTCCTAGGTGATAAAAGTTGCACTCTAATGCAAGGAAGTATAGCAAAATTGTAGTTAAACTACCATGAAGCTATGCTGACGCAGCAGTAGGGTGCAAATTTTATCATCCGTAGGACAGAATGATAAAGCACCATCTGCTTCGTTAGTTCACTT
>Ga0256840_1002686_pt1 | contig 15385 bp, 16 predicted proteins | sample 355202metaG_FD_185969 | JGI IMG/M metagenome (GOLD analysis project Ga0256840, IMG submission 185969) | Hydrothermal vent microbial communities from Mid Atlantic Ridge, Atlantic Ocean - 355-202 | ecosystem: Environmental > Aquatic > Marine > Hydrothermal vents | place: Atlantic Ocean: Mid... | reverse complement strand
AAGCTTTCGATGAAGAGGTATTGCCCTTGGAGATATATACGCCGAAGGTACAAATCAGCACACCAAAAGTCTATCAAGCATACAGGCAAAATTTTTATGCACCGATAGACGGTTTTGCTGCAGATGCGTTGAAAAAGAAATTTTCAGTAGAAATTTTGCAAGAGCTTAATGCCAAAGAAGCAAATGATCTGTTTGCACCTGCCTTGCAGGAGTATCCGGATTTGGCACAACATTATAAAGACGGATACTACTTCAGCGGAAGTGGAAGCAGCTTTTTTAAACTAAAAGAAGAAGAGAAGAACAATGGGTGAAACAATAGCAAAAAACAAAAAAGCGTATCATGATTATTTTATAGAAGAAAAATTTGAAGCAGGACTTGTTTTAACAGGCAGTGAAGTCAAAGGCATCCGTGCGCATCGGGTAAATCTAAAAGACAGTTTTATCCGTTTTGTTAACGGAGAAGCTTTTTTGTTTAATGCGCATATCGGCAGACTTGAGACGACACACCACTACTATGGGCACGAAGAACGCGGGGCAAGGAAACTGCTCTTGCATAAAAAAGAGTTGGCAAAGATGCAAAAAGCCGTAGCACGTGACGGCTATACCATAGTACCTTTACAGCTCTATTTTAACAAAAGAAATATAGCAAAACTGCAAATTGCCATAGCAAAAGGAAAACTATTGCATGACAAACGAAATGACTTAAAAGAAAAAGATCAAAAAAGAGATATTCAAAGAGCCATGAAGGATTACTGATGAAGTTTTTGTTATTTGTTTGCCTTTTTGTTTCTTCTCTCTTTGCTTTACATGTAAAGGTAATAAATGATGAGGTAGGCAACGGTAAAACGGCATTAGTGAAACTTGCAAAAGAAAAAAATATTGCATACAAAAGAGTTGATTTTGAAGGGAAAAAGATAAAAATTTTTCAAAATCCCTTGAATGAAAATGAATATTATGCATTGATTCCGGTCTCTTATTATGAGAAACCTGCGCATAAACCTGTGAAAATTGTCTATATTCAAAACGGTATAAAAAAATATAAATATTTTACACTCAAAATCAAAAATGCAAAATATACAAAAGAAACAATACATGTAAGCGATTCTAAAGTAAATCCACAATCAGAAAAAGTGAAAAAAAGAATAGCAAAAGAGTACAAAGAAGCTATGAAAATTTATCATACCGTTACAAACAAAAGCTACCTGCATTCAGATTTTATTTTTCCTGTACAGAGTAAAATTACAAGTGCTTTTGGTACAGCGAGAGTCTATAACGGTTCACTCAAAGGGTATCACAGCGGAACAGATTTTCGGGCAAAAATCGGTACACCGATTGTAGCGTCCAATGAGGGAAAAGTTGTTTTGGTCAAAAAAAGATTTTATTCGGGCGGAACTGTCATTATTGATCATGGTGAAGGCATTTATACCTGCTACTTTCATATGAGTGAATTTAGTGTCAAAAAAAATCAATTTGTTCAAAAGGGTGAACTTTTAGGGTTATCAGGAAAAAGCGGCAGGGTTACAGGTCCTCATTTGCATTTTTCAGCTAGAATTAACGGAGTACAAGTTGATCCGTTGCAACTTATAGCATTGCTAAACAATAATTTAATTTTAAAGAAATAGGAAAACAAACATGACACTTTTTCAATTACTGATGCTGGGTGCATCTGCTTTTTTTGCATATAAGATATATGAGCATATACAGACACTTAAAGATCCGGAGGGTCAACAACATATGGGTACCGAAGATGAACGAAGTGCCGAAGCATTCTCTCCTTTTGATGCCTCTTCTTTGGTAGAAAAAGCTGATGAGGAGATGCAAAAAGGAGATTTGCAAAAAGCACTTGCTATTTATAGTGAGGCAAATATTAAAGAACCGAAAAATCCTGAAACACTCTTTAAAATGGGGTATACGCTTGCACAGCAAAACAGAGATGATGAAGCTATGGAGTACTACAAAGAGGCACTCGAACTGGATCCGAACAATACCTACATTCATCAGGCAATGGCATCGTTGTACAGAAAAATGGGAGAATTTGCAAGTGCAAGAAATCATTTGAACAAATCACTTGAAATAGATGCTACAAACCCTATTACCTATTATAATTATGGAAATTTACTGGTGGATATGAAGCATTTTGACGAAGCAAAAGTCATGTATGCAAAAGCGCTGGAACTTGATCCTGAATTTAAAGAGGCAAAAGAAGAGTTAGGTAAAATTGCCAAGGGAGAGAAACTGTGAAAATACTTGAAATTTATAAATATCTTAACGAACTCTCACCTTTTGAAATTCAAGAATCATGGGATAACTCCGGTCTTTTAATCGGAGATTTTGAAGACGATATTTCAAAAGTCGCTTTAAGTATTGACGTAGATGAAAAACTGATTGATTCTTTGGATGAAAATACACTTTTAATAACACATCATCCTATAATTTTTGGCGGACTCAAGCAGCTGGAATTTTCAAAATATCCTGCAAATTTGATTCAGAAGATGATTAAAAAAAATATTTCCAATATTGCAATGCATACAAATTTTGACCAGACACATTTAAATGAGTATGTTGCAAAAGAGGTACTCGGATATGAAATTTGTAAAAAAGACGGTTTTGTTGCCTATTTGGAAGTTGATGAAGATTTTGACATATTTGCTAAACATGTTGCAAAGGCTTTTGGGCTTAAGTACGCACGTACTGTCAAGTGCGCACAAAGAGTAAAAAAAGTGGCATTGACAACAGGATCGGGATGCTCTTTGATGAAAAGTCTGGATGCTGACTGTTTTTTGACGGGTGATGTAAAATATCATGATGCAATGGAGGCAAAAAGTATAAAATTGTCTTTAATTGACATCGGACACTATGAAAGTGAGTGTTTTTTTGCACAAATTATGCAAAAGCATTTGAAAATTTTAGGTTTAGAAGTTATAATTGCATCATCAGAAAACCCATTTACATATATTTAAGTCTAATAATACAAGTAATGGTAGAAGTAAAACCACTAAAGGACCCCAATGAACAAGCACTTAAAACAACTAATCGACCTTTCAATAATAGACAAAGAGATAGATGCATTTGAGCCTCAGATAGAAGAAGCAAATGCAAATTATGAAGCAGCTCTTGCAAAAACAAAGAGTATAGAGTCAGATATTGAAAATTTGACAAATGAAATCAAAGAAGAAGAAGTTAAAAAAGCAAAAAACGAACTGCATCTTTCAGAACTTTCACAAAAGCTTGAAGAGAATGTAAAAAAAAGTTCTGAAGTAAAAACAGAACGCGAAATGAAGTCGTTGCAGCTTGAAGAAGAAATTGCCAAAGAACAGGTAACCTTTGCCAATGAAGAGATTCAAAGACTTGAAAAAATCATTGATGCAAAAAAAGAGCAAATTGAGGCTGCAAAAAGTGCTTTAGAAGAGTTGAATGCAAATTTGGAGAGTGTCAAAGCAGATGTTGATACAAAACTGGAAAAAATACACAAAGAAAGACAGGAAGTCTTCAAAAGAAAAGAGGCTCTTTTAGCAGACATTAATCAAAAAGGGCTTGCTTTTTACCAAAAAATTCGTCGTTGGGCAAAAAATACAACAGTGGTTCCTGTTGAAGAACAGGCATGTATGGGATGCCACATGGTTATTGGCGATAAAGTATACTCTGATGTCATTAAGGGTGAAGATATTACAACATGTCCTCACTGTGGACGTATTCTCTATGTGAAAGTCAACGAAGAGTAGGCTTGAAGCCGTTTTTCTTTTTTTATTATATTGTAAGCGTTGTGTTTTATATAATAGCACTTCCGCTTCTCATAGTCTTGTCTTTTAAAAAAAAATATAAAGAATCAATTCCTGCACGTTTTTTTCTTTTTAAGAATCCTCCGTTTCACAGTACAAATGCAATTTGGTTTCATGTATGTTCCCTGGGCGAAGCCAGAGCGCTAAAGCCTCTTTTGGATATATTGGAAAATAAAAAACTGCTTATTACAGCGATTACACAGACCGGACACAATGAAGCAAAAAAATACAATGCAGAGGTGCGTTATCTGCCCTATGAAATGTATCTGCCTTTTTGGATAAAACCGCAAAAAAAGCTTATCGTACTCGAAGCAGAATTTTGGTATCTGCTTTTTAGTGTAGCACGCTCACGCGGTGCAGAAGTCATTTTGCTTAATGCCAGAATTTCAGATAAGAGTGTCAACAAATATATGAAGTTTGCCTGGTTTTACAAAAAACTTTTAGAGAATGTGGATATGGTTTATGCGCAGAGTGAGAATGATAAAAACAGATTCTTGGCACTGGGTGCAAAAAAGATTGAAGTTATCGGAAATATAAAATTGGCAGGTGAAATTAAAAAAACAAAAGAGTATGAAAAGCCTGAGTCCGAAGTTATCGTAGCGGGAAGTACTCATCCCGGCGAGGAAAAAAGTATTTTAGAAGCTTTTTTTACATATAAAAAAGAGTATGAGGCAAAGTTGATAGTTGTTCCTCGTCATCCGGAACGATTTGATGAAGTATATGGGTTAATGAATTTGTATGCACAGCAAAACAATGCAACACTTTCTCGTTTTTCAGAGGTGAAAAATTTTGCAAGTGATATGATTTTAGTCGATATGATGGGTGAACTGAACAACATTTATGCCATCAGTGACATAGCTATTCTCGGAGGCGCATTTAAAGAAGATGTCGGCGGACATAATCCGCTTGAACCGGCTTATTTTGGTTGTAAAATAATTACCGGAAAACACTTTTTTCACCAAAAAGAGTTGTTCAAATATGTTCATCATGTACAGTATGTTGCAGCAGATGAGATAGCAGATGCCCTTAAAACGGCAAAAGAGTTACCACCTTCAATGGTAGAAGAGAAAATAAATCTCGAACCAGTGGTTCAAAAAATATTAGAAAATTAAAAGGAGCTAGTAAGATGGCGACAGAAAAAGCATATAAATTATTGGCACAACAAGAAGGCATCTCGAACTCAAGTGCAAAGTCTATGATAGACAGAGGACTTGTATATGTCGGCAATAAAAAAGTAATGATTGCCCGTGGTGAAATTGATGAGCGAACGATATTTCGAGTGCAAAAAGTAGAACGTGTCCAGCCTATTTTTGAAAATGATGATATAGTTGTTGTGGACAAGCCTGCACATGTAAACTCGGACGAAATAGAGCGTCAGTTCAAACCGGCAGTTCTGCTTCACAGACTTGATCGTGAAACAAGCGGTGTTTTAATGCTTGTTAAGAATGAAGAGTTTCGTCAGCGTGCGATTAAAGAATTTCGTGATGATAAGGTCTATAAAGAGTATATTGCCTGGGTTGAGGGCATAATGACAGAACCGATTGAAGTGGACAAAGCAATTACAACGCAGAAAAAAAACAACAAAGCCTATTCAAATGTTTCTCCAAAAGGAAAACCGGCAAGAACGGAGTTTTTCCCTGATATAGTGAGTGCAAAAAAGACAAAAGTAAAATGTATCATACACAATGGACGTACACACCAAATCAGAGTGCATGCACGTTATATCGACCATCCTATAGTCGGTGACGAGCAGTATGGCGGACGTCGTGCCAAGCGTGTGATGCTTCATGCTCATAAAGTCAGACTTCTTGGAATGGAGTTTGTAGCAAAAGAGCCTAAGAGCTTTGTTACATTTGAATAATTAAGAAAAACTTAGTTACAATTTCGAAAAAATTTATATTTATTATACAAGAGGTGTTTTAATGTTTGGTACTTTAACAGATTCGTTTACAAATGCAATAAAAAAGATTCGTTTTCATGATGATGATAAAGCACTTTCTAAGGCGCTCAATGAACTTAAAAAAAATCTTTTAAAAGCGGATGTGAATCATAAAGTTGTTAAAGAACTGATTCAAAAAGTACAACTGCGTACAAAAGAAAAAGGTATAGGAAAAGACCAGTTTCTTGAAGCTTTGCGTGAAACACTCAATGAACTTTTAGATGTAGGTGGTAACAGAGGATTTGTATTTGCCCCCAATCCTCCGACAGTTATTTTGATGACAGGTCTTCAGGGATCGGGTAAAACAACAACAACAGGTAAACTTGCAAACTACCTGAAAAACAAAGGTAAAAAAGTACTTGTTGTTGCAGCCGATTTACAGCGTTTGGCTGCAGTTGAACAGTTACGTCAGATTACTGCACAGATTGAAGTAGAACTTTATGAGGATGAATCGACAAAGAATCCTGCAGAAGTAGTTAAAGCCGCTTTGCAATATGCCGATTCTAAAATTTTTGATGTTGTTTTAATAGATACGGCCGGTCGTCTGGCAATTGATGAAGAACTGATGGATGAGCTTGAAAGTGTAAAAAAAGCGGCAAATCCAGATGAAATTTTTTATGTGGCCGACTCTTTAACAGGTCAGGATGCGGTAAGAACGGCTACTACTTTTAAAGAAAAAATCGGTATTGACGGGGTTATTCTTTCCAAGTATGACGGAGATGCAAAGGGTGGTGTTGCTTTGGGACTTTCTTCCCAGGTACAGGTACCGCTTCGTTTTATCGGTCTGGGCGAAAAAATGGAAGATTTGGAAGTCTTCTTACCGGAACGTATTGTCAACCGTCTGATGGGATTTGGAGATGTTGAAGGGCTTGCTGAAAAAGTAACGAATGTTATTGATGAAAAGCAGGCAAAAAAGCTGACCAAAAAGATTCAAAAAGGAAAGTTTAATTTCAATGACTTTTTAGAGCAGATGGAACAGATGAAAAAAATGGGAAGTATGAGCTCTATCATGGGAATGATTCCCGGAATGGGAAATATGTCCAAAGCGATTAAAGATTTTGATTTTGAAAATTCTGGAGAGCTCAAAAATATAAAAGCCATGGTTGCTTCCATGACAAGAAAAGAGAGAGAAAACCCTGACTTGTTAAACAATTCTAGAAAACAGAGAATTGCAAAAGGGTGCGGACTTGATATAGTTGAGATAAACAGAATGATAAAGCAGTTTAAAAATGCAGGAAAGATGGCAAAAAAATTTTCTGGAAAAAATGGAATGAAACAGCTCCAGTCAATGATGGGTCAAGCCGGAGGTCCAGGCGGAATGGGCGGCCTTCCGAGATAGCTATTGCTATTTAAGAAAAAAACAGATATAATCCGATTTCAAAATAAATCTTTTTAAACAATACCTCTGTGATAAAAAGATTTGTAGCCTATTTACTGGTTACATGTGTACATCCAACTATAGAGATGGTAAGAGGGAAGCAAAATTATTTAAGAGAAATACTCTTCTACATTTACAACTTCCCAAAAGAAACTTATCATTTATAGTAATAAACTCTAAACATCTCAAAAAACTTTGTTTTTTGTAGCTTTAGGGGGTTGTAGGGACATTGTGTCCCTGCCTCATATAATGGACTTTGTTCATTATAGAGAAATTATGTATATATGTAACCAGTAATAGGTAAATTAAAAAAACAGGAAACAAAATGACAGTAATTAGACTTACTCGTATGGGAAGAAAGAAAAGACCATTTTATCGTATCGCGGTAACTGATAGCCGTAAACGTAGAGATGGTGGTTGGATTGAGCTTATTGGATATTATAATCCAATGACAAAAGAGCTGAAAGTTGATAATGAAAGAGTTGATTACTGGTTGGGTGTTGGTGCTCAAATGAGTGATCGTGTGAAAAAGATCACTGGTCGTTAATTATGATTGCTGATTTTGTCGCACAATTTGCAAGACTGATAGCATCATACCCTGATGATATTAGAGTTGAAGTTCAAGAGGGCGATGAAATAACAGAAATAGTTCTCTATGCAAACCAGGCGGATATAGGGAAATTAATAGGAAAAAGCGGCAAGATGATTGGTGCTATTAAAACTGTGATTTCCGGATGTAAAGCCAAAGATGGTGTGAGTTACCGTATCAATGTCGAAGCAATCTAGTAAAGAAAAGTTGCTTCATATTGCAACAATCGGCAAAACTGTCGGTATCAAAGGTGATATGAAGTTGCACATTAAGTGTGATTTTCCAGAACAGTTTGTAAAAGGCGCAACCTTTTTAATCAACAAAAAAGAGCATATTACTTTAAGTGATGTAGATCTTGAACGTGGTTTGGTGCGTATTAATAACATTACAAACCCTGAAGATGCGAAAAAGTTTACAAATGCAAAACTTTTTACAACGTATGAAGAGACAAGAAAAAACTGTCATCTGAATGAAGGTGAATACTTTTGGTTTGATTTGGAAGATTGTAAAGTTTATGAAGACAACAACCTTCTTGGTGTTGTCAAAGAGATTGAAAGATTTAACAATACAAACTATTTAAGTATTCAAACTGATGAGAGTTTGGTTGCAAGGGGTTTGCCAAAGAGCTTTTTGGTTCCTTTTATAGCACCGTTTAAAGTTAATGTTGACATAAATAACAAGCGCATTGTACTTAATGGTGCTATGGATATTTTGGAAGCATCATAAATGACATATACGTTCGTTACCCTTTTTCCTAATTTGATTGAGGGTTATTTTAAAGATTCGATTTTAAAAAGAGCGATTGAGAAGAATCTTTTAGAAATTAATTATCTTAATCCTAGAGATCATTCGAAAAATAAACATTTTAAAGTTGATGATACGGCAGTCGGTGGCGGTGCAGGAATGGTTATGAATCCTCAACCGCTTTTTGATGCTTTGGATGATTTAAAAAGTAAAGATGAAGATGTTCATATTGTTTTTGTAACTCCGGTTGCCAAACCTTTTGTACAAAATGATGCAAAACGTTTGGCAAAAAAATCCCATATAGCTTTTGTGAGTGGAAGATATGAGGGAATAGATGAGAGAGTTATAGAAAAATATGCTGATGAAGTATTCTCCATTGGTGATTATATTTTAACCGGAGGCGAATTGGCTTCACTGGTACTCTGTGATGCCATAAGCAGAAATAAAGAAGGTGTACTTGGAAACTCTGAATCTTTAGAAGTTGAGAGTTTTGAAACACCACTTTTAGAAGCACCGTCTTTTTCAAAACCACAAAACTATGAGGGTTTAAGTGTTCCATCAGAATACTTAAAGGGAAATCATAGTAAAATTCGCTCACTAAAATTAGCCTTGTCTGAAGCAAAGACCAAATTTTTTAGACCTGAGCAGCTATTAAAGCATAAAGTTACACAGCGATTGTCTTAAAGCACACTAGTGCGATGGGCTTTTCGCCAAGAAAAACCAAGTGTTAACGTAGAGAAAGGAATTACTTCCTTTCTCGTTATAAATCAAATGAAGGGTTTCCTTCATTTATGAAATAAATTAAGGATCTAGTCTTATGAGAAATAAGTATATTGAAAACTTTGAAAAAGCACAAACTGCAGAAAAAAACATTCCTGATTTTCGTGCTGGTGATACTGTAAATTTAGCAGTAACAATTAAAGAAGGTGACAAAACTCGTGTACAAAACTACGAGGGTGTTTGTATAGCTAAGCGTGGTCAGGGAACTGGTCAAACAATTACAGTTCGTAAAATTGGTGCCAACGGTGTTGGTATTGAAAGAATTTTCCCAATTTATTCTGACTCAATCAATGAAATAAAAGTTATTCGTCGTGGTCGTGTTCGTCGTGCGAAACTCTTTTATCTTCGTGCACTTGCCGGTAAGAAAGCTCGTATTAAAGAACTTAGAAGAAAATAATTCTTCTGGGCTCTTGGGTCCTTCATATTTTATAACATTCCCACATTACACATATTTTTTAAACTCCGTAAAAATTAATCTCACTTTTTAGCATAAATAACAAATTCATAGTATAATCAATAAAAATAGACATTATCTGGATAACAATGAACTACATAGCAGACTTAAAAAAGGTCGTAGAAATAAATTCCTATACAAAAAATACAGAGGGTGTGAACCTTGTCGGAGAAATTTTTGATGAATGGTTTGAAGCATTGGGTTTTGAAACTGTCATTTACAAACGCGACAATGTCGGTGATCATCGCTATTACAAATCTTTACATGTAAACAATTCTCCCAAACTACTTTTGCTCGGACACATTGACACGGTTTTTCCTCCCGGAAAATTTGAATATTTTACAGAAGATGAGGACTGGGTATACGGACCGGGTGTATGTGATATGAAAGGTGGTAATATTGTACTGCTCGAAGCACTGCGTCAGCTTACATGTAAAGACTTGAAAATTCAAAATATTGATATTTTGCTTGTGAGTGATGAAGAGACAGGCAGTGATGATTCCAAATATCTGACAGCAGAACTTGCCAAAGAATATACATATTGTTTTGTATATGAAGCTGCCGGTGCAAACTTAGAACTTGTAAGCGGACGAAAAGGTGTAGGAACTTTCTTTGTTGATATAGAGGGAAAAGCCGCTCATGCAGGAAATCATTACAGTGAGGGTTGTGATGCCAACCTGGAACTTTCATATAAGCTGCAAAAACTTGTACAGTTGACAGATTTGGACAAAGGCACAACTGTGAATGTCGGAAAAATTGAAGGAGGAATAGGTGCAAACACTGTTTCTCCTCATGCCCAATTGGTTTTTGAATTAAGATACAAATATTCTGTTGAGAAAGAGAGAGTTTTAAGCGCTATAGAAAAGATTATACAGACCTCTTTTGTTCGTGGTGTAAAAGCGACATTAAGCGGTGGAATACAAAGAGATGTTATGCAAACAACAGACTCTTCAACAGCTTTACTTCAAAAAATCAAGATGATAACACAACAGCAAATAGCAGCAGAAGAAAGAGGTGGAGTAAGTGATGCAAATATTGTCAGTGCATGTGGCGTTGTGACACTGGATGGTTTTGGACCATATGGTGATGGAGATCATACAGTAAAAGAACGGGCCAGTAAAGAGAGTTTTGTAAGTCGTATAGAAATGAGTACAAAACTTTTTGAATATTTTATAAAAAATTTAAAATTTTAGGGGATGTAAATGGAAAAAAGAAAAATCGGCATGTGGCTGTATAAAAATGGTGGCGGAGAAAAAATTGCAAAGAAAATAATAAAAAAGCTCAAAGAAAGAGATATTGAAGTATTAAATGACATTAATTTACGTCATGCAATTGCAAAAAATGCTCATATTCTTTATCATGGGAGTGAATATCATGGAGAAAAACTTGATAAACTTGATTTGTTTTTTTCTTATAATGCTGGAGAACAGACTCAGTATCAAATGTATCTCTATCAGGCACTTAACCGGATTATTCCAATGATAAACTCGTATGAGACTTTCGCATTAACAGAAGATAAATTTCAAACCTCTTTTGTCTTGAGAAACAACGGGGTAAAGACAGCTGATTATAAATTATGCCACAGAGATGACGGGCATGAACTTAAAAAAATCATTAAGAAATGGGACAAAATGGTTTACAAACCGACTGACGGTTGGGGCGGAGTCGGACTTACCAAAATTGAGAATGAGGCAAGTCTGGATATGCTTATGCCTTTTTTAAATCAGATGGATTTACGTTATTTTTATGTAGAAAAATTTATTGATTATGACAATACAGACTTTAGAGTTGATATAGTTGACGGAGAATTTGTCTCCTGTTATGGAAGAAAAGCCAGTGGAACTGATTGGCGCACAAATGTAACAAGCGGCGGCAGTGTTTTTGTACGTGAAGCAAATGATGAAGTTGTCAGTATTGCAAAAAAAGCATGCAAGGCAACAGGTGTGGATATTGGAGGTGTTGATATTATCTATGACAGAGAAAGAGAAGAATATATTGTTTTAGAGGTAAACGGCATTCCCGCCTTTGCCACTCCCGAACAGGAAAAAATCGGATTAAACTTTAATGACAAAAAAATTGATTTAATTGTAGATTTAATTGACAGAAAAACGAAGTAAGAGTATCATTTCAAAAAAATTGAAGGCAATGGTTTGAGACAACAATATAGTTCATACGATGAATGTATAAATTTTTTTAATTCTGCTCAAAAAAAATATCCACATCTTGTTAAAATAGAAACAATAGGTCAAACTTGGGAAAACAGAGATATCATTGCTGTTTCAATCAGCAAAAATGTAGCGGTGCACCAAACAAAACCTGCACTTTTTTATACAGGTACAATTCATGCAAGAGAGTGGATAGGTATAGAACTTTCTCTCTCTTTTGCAAAATATATTTTGGAACATATTGATTATGATCCACAGCTTAATAAAATACTGGACAATACTACACTTTATATGGTTCCCTGTGCAAATCCGGATGGTTTTGAGTACTCAAGAAATCATTTTTCTTTTTGGAGAAAAAATCGTAGAAAAAATCCTGATGGAAGTTACGGAGTAGATTTAAATCGAAACTTCAGTGTAGGTTTTGCTCCAAACAAAAATTATACCTCTAATGTTTACTCCGGTCCTGAACCGTTCAGTGAACCTGAAACAGTGGCACTGCGGGATTTCTTTCTAGCACATAAAAATATTACGATAGCCTTGGATTATCATTCTCAGGGGAATGTGTTTTTTCCTGCACATAATTTTATGCATGAAGATGCAGAGGATGCCGTGGATTTAAATCTGCTTGCAGGGAATATGGCAGAAGAGATACGAAAAGAATCATCAAGAGAGTATGGGATTCATATGGGTAAACCTCCTGTGCATTTAATTTCGGGAAGTGGTAGAGAATTTTATTATTCACAAGGTGCACTGTCGTTGGTTGCTGAAGTTGGCACACGAAACATCAGTGATTATATTGAACATATGAGTGAAAATATCAAAGAGAATATTCCTGCTTTGATTATGGCACTTTCTGAAGTGAATAATTATAAAAAGGAAGACAATTTAGAACGAGTGCAAAATTTTGTTGCTAAAAGTATTGGGGCTAAAGAGATAGAATTAACTTGGGATTATATAGAAGATGAAACAATTTATTTTGAAATTTACCGGTCAAAAAAATTAAAAGGCTTTGCGCAGGCATCCAACAGAATTACTGTAACAAAAATGAAAAGTTTTACAGATTCAAATTTAAAAAGTGCGACAAATTATTATTATTACATTCGTGCCGTGTGTAAAGCCAAATCAATCAAATCTCCTTATGCACAACTTGTTGGAGTACGAACAAAACCTGCTGAAAACATGTTTTCTAAAATATTATATCCGCTTGCCAGTAAAATTGGTTATGTTGGGGAAAAAACACAAAAGAATAAAGATCATTTTGGTAATAATTCTCTTTTTGTCGGTATTTCAGAACAAAAAGGTGAATGTTATGGCGTATGCGGGTTTTCGTTGGCAACTATTCCTGAAAATGCAATTATTACAGCAGCAAAAATTTCGTTTTATCCAATGAACAGAGTTGCTGTTCAGGTTGAGCGTTATGGCCAGTGGCGTGTAGGACAGATGGATGAACGCACGATTGATAAACTTGACAGTTTTGATGATATAAAAAATGTAAAAATGCTTTCTTATATAGACAGACCAACATGTTCTCATCAATTGGCACAAGGTGTCTGGAGAGAGTATGAGTTTGCAGAACAGGAAATAAAAGTTCTTGAAAAAGCTTTAAAAAGAAGAGAGGCATATTTCAGAATGCAGGGACCAACTTCCTTACCGCTTGACAGAGCTTCTCAGTTAATGCAGTGGGATATAGGGTATGGAAAATTTAGCGGTGGATTGACTTATAGACCAAAACTTGATATTTCCTATACTATACGAGAAGCCAAACTGGATATCCAGTCTTCTTATGAGTTTACTCTAAACAGGGATGATATTAAAGACACTGCACTTAAATCCGGATATGATGCAAATGGAGACTTGAAATATGCCTGTATTGAATTTGATCTGTTAAATTTACCGGATATGGAAAATACAGTAGTATCTGATGCCTATATAGATCTAGAGGCATATAAAATAAATGCAAAAGAAAATAATTTACGTTTTCACATAGAATTGATAGAACCGATTCCAGACGAAGTTACATATGAGAAGATAAAAAACAGAAAGATAATTGAAAGAATAGGGTATGATGTAAGCGTAACAGAGATTAAAAGTTCTTCAAAACAGAGATTTGTTTTTGATACCTATGCAATTAATGAAATGCTTGAAATGGCACAAAAAAACAAGAAAGCTTTTTTTGTCATATCCGCTTCATCTGAAAGTGAAACATCAAAAAATACTGATGTTAATTGGATAGATAATAAAAAAATCAATAAACCGACACTGACACTGGATTATATACGTAAAAGAAAAAACCCTCCCAAACAAGTAGAAAATTTACGAGCGAGTATGGAAAACGGAATAATAAAACTACAGTGGGATACACCGGATGATGACGGATATAAAGGAGTGATAGTAGTCAAAAACAGATTTAAAGTTCCCTGTTCTCCATATGACGGACAAAAATTATATGGAGGCAGTGATAATTACACATATGATAATTTTGGCGATACAAATGTACACAAATATTATGCAGTATTTTCTTATGATGATGTCCCAAATTTTTCTGAGCCTGCATATATTGAAGTAAATAATTAGAATTTTGACAAGAGACAAAACTCTACAAAAAGTAACAAATCAAAAACTTCAAAAACTTTTTCAAAAACCCACCAAACATTAAGCGTTTTCTAAGCAAGACTCTCCTATAATTCCCATCCACAAACAGAGAGACCTTGTTTAAAAGGTTGAGAGAGACTTCGCGTTGAAGCCACTGAATATGTTTGAGATCATTGAAAACTAAGCAAGTAAGAGACTCTCTATCTTTACAGACAGAGAGATAAATTACTTAGAAATAACTAATAAACAACAACCGTCTATTCTATTTTGAAATCCATTCAGGTTTACCTGAATGGTTCCCTTAATAGTAATAGATAACTATACAGTCTAGTAATAAAGCTTTAAGCAGTTTTATTAAGACTTAAAATAACAAAGCCAATGATTTAATAATCTTGGGCAAAAGATTAAATTTAATACGCTATCGGAAGTAATTCCGATAACTACGTTAACACTGAGTTCTCTTCAGCAGAGAGCTCAATCGCACTAGTGCGATGGGCTTGACGCCGAGTCAAACCAAGCGTTAGCGTAGTAAAAGGGATTACTCCCTTTTGCGTTTCCAATTATGGAGAGTTTGATCCTGGCTCAGAATGAACGCTGGCGGCGTGCTTAACACATGCAAGTCGAACGGTAACAGAGAGTAGCTTGCTACTTTGCTGACGAGTGGCGCACGGGTGAGTAATATATAGATAATGTGCCCCTTGGACCGGGATAGCCATTGGAAACGATGATTAATACCGGATACTCCTTCTTACCAAAAGGTAAGTTGGGAAATGGATTCCGCCAAGGGATCGGTCTATATCCCATCAGCTAGTTGGTAGTGTAAGAGACTACCAAGGCGATGACGGGTAGCGGGTTTGAGAGGATGATCCGCCACACTGGTACTGAGACACGGACCAGACTCCTACGGGAGGCAGCAGTGAGGAATATTGCACAATGGGGGAAACCCTGATGCAGCAACGCCGCGT
>Ga0256840_1002684_pt1 | contig 15387 bp, 15 predicted proteins | sample 355202metaG_FD_185969 | JGI IMG/M metagenome (GOLD analysis project Ga0256840, IMG submission 185969) | Hydrothermal vent microbial communities from Mid Atlantic Ridge, Atlantic Ocean - 355-202 | ecosystem: Environmental > Aquatic > Marine > Hydrothermal vents | place: Atlantic Ocean: Mid... | reverse complement strand
AAACGTCTAAAAAGGTTTAAAGAAGTTAGATTAAACTAAAATACGAAAAATTTTTTAAGGAGTGAATCTCTATGGAAATATTAAAAAGATATTTGGAATTACATCAAAATGATGATATTCACTTTTCTGAAATTGTTAATATATTAAAACAGTATGATGAAGAGACTTTTTCCCAAGCGATTAAACTTATTCCTAAAGATATTTTGGGCGATGTTGCACTTGAATTACCTGACCGATACTTTGATGATATGGTTGAATCTCTTGACGCTAAAGATTTTACCAAAGCTGTAAAAGAGCTAGAGAGTGATGACCAAGCTGAGTTTATGCAAGAGCTTAAAGAGCATGATGAAGAGATGGCATCAGAAGTCTTTAAAAGTCTTGACAAAAGTGACCAAGCTGAGATTAGACTTTTGGACTCCTATGATGAGAATGAAGCAGGTTCTCATATGCAAGTGGAAGTCTTCACTGCCAATGAAGAGGAGTTTGTGCAAGAGGTAATTGACCGTTTTGCTCAACTTAAAAAATCTAAAGTACTAGAGAATGTACATAATCTTTTTATTACTACTAAAAATGATATTCTGCTTTATAGCATTGATTTAGATGATCTTTTAACCTTTGATTTTAAAAAAACATTTAAAGAAAATATTGAACGTGCTGAAGAGAATTTTGAACCCATTGTTTCGCTCGATACCGATGACATTAAAGAGGTGGTTAATCTCTTTAAAGAGTATGACCTTTTTGTTATGCCCATTGTTACTAAAGAGAGAAAGCTTATTGGACGAATTACTTCTGATGACATTCATGACATTATTAATGAACAAGCTACCGAACAAATTTATAATCTAGCAGGACTAGACGATGAGGTAGAAGAGGATGAAGAGATTTTTAAAGCAGGAAGAAAACGTGCTTCATGGCTAGGCATAAATCTGGTAACGGCTATTTTCGCCTCTATTATTATTGGGCTTTTTTCTGATATTTTAAATGAAGTGGTTGCCCTTGCTATTTTGATGCCAATTGTTGCGTCCATGGGAGGAAATGCAGGAACACAGACTTTAACAGTTGTGGTACGTCAATTAACATTGGGGGACATTTCACAGAGCGATGCGAGAAGAATTATCTTTAAAGAGGTAAGTATTTCATTATTAAATGGATTATTATTTGCTATAATCATTGGCATAATTGCATCATTTTGGTTTGATGTAGAAAATTTAGGTTACGTAATTGCTCTTTCTATGCTCGTAAATTTACTACTAGCTGGTTTCTTTGGCTCAATCATTCCACTTTTCTTAGAGAAAATGAATGTTGATCCTGCTATTGGAAGTACAGTTATCCTTACAACGGTGACAGATGTTGTTGGATTCTTTAGCTTCTTAGGTCTAGCGACCATTATTTTATAACAAAAGGTTTATTATACTAATATGAGTTATCTTATACTCTTTTTTCTTCTTTCGGTAGGAATTTCATTCCTGTGTTCTATTCTCGAAGCAGTGCTTCTTTCGATTCAGATGTCTTATATTTCAGTTCTTGAAAAAGAGCATCCTAAAACAGCTCAAATTTTACGTTCACACAAAGAAAATATTAGCCAATCTATTGGTTCAATTTTAATTTTAAATACCATTGCCAATACTTTAGGGGCAACAGTCGTTGGTGCACAAGCATCTAAAGTATTTGACGGAGATTTTGCCATGGTAATGGTCTCTGTTGTTTTGACATTTTCTATTTTGTTTTTTTCAGAGATTATTCCTAAAACCATTGGGGCAATTTACTGGAAAGCTTTAGCTCCTATGGCAGGAAGAATTATTCAATTTTTTATTATTTTAACTTATCCTGTACTCTTTATTACTACTTTTGTAACCAATAAAATATCTAAAGGTCAAGAGTCAGAAACAACTACAAAAGATGAACTTTTAGAAAGTATGCTTATCTCTGAAGATGAGGGTGTTCTTGATGAGCAGGAGTCTGATTATATTGAAAATGTTCTGAAAGTAGATAAAAAAGAGGTGAGCGAAATTTTAACACCACGTTCAGTAGTTTTCTCTTTAGATGGAAAAATGACCATCAAAGAGGTACTAGAAACACAAGCAGACATCTTTAAGTTTTCACGTATTCCTGTTTGTAATGGAAGCATTGAAGATGTCACAGGTATTGTCTTAACCAAAAAGATTTTTAAACAATCTTTAGTTGATGATAGCGTAAGCATTGCAAGTATTCAAGACCATATTCATAGTATTCATGAAACACTCTATGTCATTAAAGCCATTGATATGTTTATTAAGAAGAAGCAACATATGTTCTTGGTAATTGACTCTCATGACCAAACAGAGGGTATCTTGACCCTTGAAGATTGTGTAGAGACCTTACTTGGAATTGAAATTATGGATGAAAGTGATACCATTGAAGATATGCGTGATTTGGTAAAGATTAAAAAAAAGATTAAAAGACATAGAGAAGAACAATTGGGAGCGTAAGCTCTACATCCACTCTACTACTTTAGAAACTTCATTGGCAACAAAACATTTAATACTTGTTTTTTCAAGTGGTTTTGTTGGTACAATGACTTTGCTAAACCCTTGGGTTTCAAGCTCTTTAATTCTTTGGGCTTGTGCCGTGATTTCACGTATTTCCCCTGTTAAACTAACCTCTCCTAAAAAAAGTGTTTCAGCTGAAAGTTCTCGGTCTCGGTAAGAACTTAAAATCGCAGCAATAATGGCTAAATCGGCTGCTGGTTCATTTATTTTGATGCCTCCTGATATATTAACAAAGACATCATAGGTACCTAAAGGTAAGTCAAGCTTTTTCTCTAAAAGGGCTAAGAGCATATTTAATCGGTTATTGTCAAAGCCAGTTGAACTTCTTTTGGGGTGTCCATAGGCTTCTGAAACCAAAGCTTGGATTTCAATGATAATGGGACGACTCCCTTCCATAATAACGGTTAAGGCAGAACCTGAAGAGAGTTTCTCTTTGTTGAAAAATTTTCCTGCCATTGTTTGGGCATCAAGTAATCCTCGTTTAGACATTTCAAAAATGCCTACTTCATTAGTTGAACCAAAACGGTTTTTAAAGCCTCTAAGTAGTCGGAGTTCGGAGTTTGGGTCACCTTCAAAATAAAGCACCGTATCGACCATATGTTCTAAAACTCTAGGTCCTGCAATTGAGCCATCTTTGGTAATGTGTCCAATAATAAAGATGGGAATGTTTAAACTTTTTGCCACACGCATAAGCTCAAAGGTAATGGTACGAACTTGGGTGACTGAACCAGGGGCAGATGGAGTCTCTTCAGAGTAGAGTGTTTGAATGGAATCAATAATAATAAAATCATACTTTTTAGAGTTTATTTCACTTAAAATATGATGTAGATTAATTTCTGCCAATAAATAAACCTCTTTTTCATTAGCATCGAGTCTATCAGCTCTAAGTTTAATCTGTCCTGCTGACTCTTCACCTGAAACATAGAGTACATTACGTTTTTGTTTGGCTAAGTTACCTGCAATTTTAAGTAGTAGGGTAGATTTCCCAATTCCAGGGCTACCCCCAATTAAAGTGAGAGAACCAGGAACAATACCTCCCCCAAGAACCAAATCTAGCTCCTTACTTCCAGAGCTAAAACGGGTAATGTTCTCTTGCTGAACTTCTGTAATGGGAATGGCTTGAATGGTACTGTTTCTACTGGAATTACTTTTGTTCTCTTCGACAAATTTGACTTGTTCAGAGGTGAGTTCGGTCATGGTGTCCCATTGTTCGCACCCTGTACATTTACCCAACCATCGTGGGCTTTGAAAGCCACAAGCTTGACATTCAAAGATGATTTTTTTCTTTGCCATTTTCTACTCCAACAAGTTTATTAATAGAATTGTAGGGTAATAAAATAAAAAAGTCTAAAAATATGTCAAATTGTAATAGATTTTTTACTCAATACATCTACTATCTTCGTAACGACTAAATCTGAAGTGACATTAAGTGAGGTTCTTGCCATGTCTAAAATTCGATCAACAGCTACGATGATGGCTAAGTACTCAACAGGTAATCCTACTTGATTTAAAATAACGACCATCATGACAAGTGATGCTGAAGGAAGGGCCGCGACCCCAACAGAGAGGGCAACAACCGTTAAACCTAAAAGCATTTGCTCTCCAAAAGTCATGGCAAGACCTGCTAGGTTAGCAATGTAGAGTACAGCAATGGTTAAGTAGGCTGCTGTTCCGTCCATGGAAACGGTTGCACCTAAGGGGAGTACAAAGCCTGCTGAATCTTTTGACACGCCTCCTTTTTCTTGCACAACACGTAAGCTTACAGGTAAAGTTGCAGCCGATGATGCTGTTGAAAATGCCATAATGCTTGACTCTTTTACAGCATTTAAATAGTGGTAAGGGTTAATCTTCGCAAAGAATGCTAAGACCAAAGGTAAGGTAACAATCGCATGGATAATCAGTACGGCTAAGACGACTAATACATATTGCCATAGACCTAAAATTACCTCTATACCTTGTTTAGCAATAATGTATGAGATGAGAGAAAATACACCAATAGGCGTAAGGTTAATGACCCATTTTGCAATGTGGAACATCGCTTCGTTAATGGCTGTAAAAAGGTCAAAAAGTACGGTTTGATATTTCTCCTCAAGTTTAAATGAGGCTAGGGCTAAAAAGATAGCAAAAACAATTACTTGCATCATGTAGCCAGAAGCCAATGAATTAAAGACATTGGAGGGGATAAAGCTCATAATCATGTCATGAAATGAAAAGGGTTTAATCTCTGTGGCTTTTGCATATTCGAGTCCTGCTGAAGAGATAGGTTCACCTATGGGAAAAATATTCATCACGATAATGGCCAAAAAAACAGATAGTGCCGTGGTTAAGAGGTAAAGTCCAATGGTTTTTAGCCCAATACTTTTAAGCTTTTCCACAGAGCCTAGTCCTGTGAGTGCCGTGTAGATAGACGCAAAGACCAAAGGGACAACAAGCATCTTTAAAAGTGCGACAAACATGTCTCCTATAAGTTTTTGCTCTAAAGCAATTTGAGGTAGGGCTATGCCAAAGATTACGCCTAAGATTATTCCTAAAAATACTTGTACATTGAGTGATTTTAGATAGTGCATTTTTTTCCTTATGATAATAATCGTAATCTTAGCACAATTTAAACAATAATAAATCAAAGATAGTCTAAAATTATAAAACTTAAAAATATATAAAAAATATAATATACTTTAGTAAATCAAGGAAATAATATGGATACTAAAAAAATTTTAGCTACATCGCTTCTCTTCTTTAGCTTAAACAGTTATGGGGTAACCTATCATAGCAATCAAAAAGGTCATTATGTTACTTCTTCTCAGCTCTATAATGTCTTTCAAAAAGTAAAAAGAACTTCTAACATAAGCACTAAAGCTTTGGCTAAAACTTTTCATTATTATGAAAAAAACCGTTATCGTAAACATCTGTCTCCTGATTATCTTGCCATTGCTGATTATACAAAATTAGCATCACAAAAACGTCTGTTTATTATTAATCTACATACGGGACGCGTTAGAAAACATTTAGTAGCACATGGCTTGAAGTCTGGGGCGAAAGGGGGTCGTGTGTGGCGTGCGAGTAACAAAGAGGGGTCACTTAAAACACCCACAGGATTCTTTAAAGTAGGAAGTAAAGAGGGGACAACTTGGCGAAAAAAATACAAATATCTTGGGATAGAGGGACTTGAATGGAAAAATAGAAATGCTCGAAAAAGAGAAATAATTTTACATACAGCTTCTTATGTTGCCAAAGGAGGGCGTAGTTATGGTTGTTTTGCAATTAAGCCACAAGATAGATGGCAAGTCTTTTCACGTTTAAAAAGGGCTTTACTTTTTTCTTATGTCGGTAAATAAAACTTAGTTCTTTGTTGGCTCTTCATGCCAAACTATCCATTGGTTCTCTTGCATTAAGGCTTTGGCTTTAGAGCAAAGAGGTGCTTGAACATAGATATATTTTTTTGTAATTTTACTCTCTTTAAAGAGTTCTAGTTTTTCATGGAGTACCATAATCTCTAAGGCTTCTTTTTTGAGAATTCTACTTTTTTTTTCAATATGAAAAACAGAGGCATAATATTTTTTTAAATCTACCCCTAAGTAGATGGCTATTTTTTTGCGTGAACCTAAAGCTTTGAGTTCAATGGGTGCAAGTGATTTAAACACTAAGTTTTTTTCTTGTAAAAAATGTACTATCTCTTTCATATTTTTCCTTGCTAATGAATGTACGTAATGTTAGGCTAAAGGGTGATAGCTATTCACCGTTTGTGCTAGATGATTTTTCTCTATGTGGGTATATATTTGGGTAGTTTCTAAAGATGAATGCCCCAATAACTCTTGTACTACACGTAAATCTGCACCACCAATGATGAGTGCTGAAGCAAAAGAGTGTCGCAGTACATGAGGTGAGACATTGAGATATGATTTGGTTATTTTGTAAGCAGATATTCGACTTAAGGGTTCGGCTCTATAGTTTAACCAAAGGTAAGTACTCTGTATGCTTACTTTATTTAAATAGGATTGAAGTGCTTCAACGGCAATAGGTGCGAGGGGAACCATACGCTCTTTTTGTCCTTTTGCAAAACGAACTTTTAACCAAGCATTGTTGGGGTCTTCTATATTTAAGTCTTCCCTTTTAGCTAAGATTGCTTCAGAAACACGACAACCTGAAGCATAAAGAAATAAAATTAGAGCATAATCTCTAAGTCCTAAAAGTTTTGTACGGTCAATCGTTTTTAATCCTGTTTGTATCTCATCAAAAGAGAGATATTTCGGTAAATCTTTAGGAACTTTTGCCATAGGTATGTTGAGATTTATATTTGTAAATTCAAGTTTATGGCAAAAGTCATAAAAAGCATTGATGGAGGAGAGTTTTCGATTGAGTGTTCGTTTGTTTTCAAATTGACTTAAAAAAGAGAAAATATCAATACTTTTGAGCTTTAAAATATTTTGCTCTTTAAAATAGGTTTCAAATTGACGAAGGTCTGAAAGGTAGCTTTTTATCGTGTTTGATTCAAGTGCTTTGTTGATGTATAAGTATTCTTTAAAAGCAACGAGTAGTGTTGAACTACTCATAACTTAGGCTATTTAAGTTGATACTTTCTCCATCGAAGTAGAGGGTTTCATTAGAGACAAAGGCATAAGAATTAATCTCAGAAAGATTATAAACTTTATGTTTGCTCAAAGAGTGATTTGCCACAATCAAATAACCTTGCTTGTCTAAAGCATAAACTTTTTCTTTTCCCACTGAAGCAACAGAAAAATGTGCAAATTTAAACTTTTTTTCAGAGACAATGGAGAGTGCATCATTTAGTTTTAAAATTCTTCCATCTTTTGCAAAAACAAATACATTTTGACCCTCTATCGCAACTTCGGAAACAGCTGTATCTAGCTCTTTTTTCCCACTGGCTGAAATAGAGAGTACTTTGTTTGGGCTAGCTGCAATGAGGGTGTTGTTTACTTTGTTTAAAAAAATAATATTATTTAAAGAAGTTTCGGTACTTACATATATCTCTTTAGCAGTTTTAAAGGTCGTTAAATCTAAAATAGTTAGTTTTCCATCAAGGGTAGGAATCACCACAAGATTATCGACAGGTAAAGGGTTTGCAATACGTGAATCGATGGCAAAGGCTTTGTTTGAATTGTTACTGTAAACAATCTTTTTTTGAGAAAAGTCATAAACACCATAATGGTTGTTTTGTAAAACATAGACCAACTTTTTTCCAATGATTGTTCCTGCTACTAGGGGTGCTGAAAATTTTGTAGCATTTACAACACCTTTTTGCGTTACAATTTGGCAGTTACCTTGTAAGTCAGCAGTAATGGCCAAATTATTAGTGTTGTTAATAAAGTAAAAACCTTTTTCTAGTTTTAAATTTACCATTTGTTTTTTTGTTAAAACTTTCCCACTTGCCAAAGTTGCACCATCTCTTGAGTAGTGAATAAGCTCATCACCTATACTTGTGCTAGAGAGGCTAGAAGTACTTAGAGGTTCATAATATTGTTTACTAGAACACCCTATAAAAAGAGTTGTTGCAAGCGTTGAGGCAAGTAGCATTTTTTTTAGCATGATTAACCTTTTATTCCATAATGTTTAATCATTTTTGAAATATTATATACAGGAGATGTTTCAGGAATAAGTTCAAGCTCTTCTTGTGCCTCTTCTATTTTGTTTTCTTTGATTAAAAGTGAAGCATTATAAACTTTTGAAACCTCTGCATTTAACTTAGAATCACTGGGCGTACCCGAAATAACAGCTAAATGGTAAGAAGCCAAGTCAGCAATAATTTCATTTTTACTTTTGCTTAAAGTTTCTAAGGTGGTTTTATCTGCATTTTTTACAGCATTTTGATAGGAATAGAGTTCAAAGAGTGCTGGATTATCTGTTTTTAATGTATTTAAAGCATCACTGTTTTTTGCATCTTTGGAGAGTGTCAAATACGCATTGTTAGCACTCTCTTTTTTATTTTGAGAAACTTTGTCCATAATGGCTGTTCCTCCAAAATAAGCAATGGTAATTCCAAGAATCGCAAATATTTTTAATTTATGTTTTTTATATAATTTTTCAGCTTTAAAAGCTGAAGCTAACATCTGTTCATCACTACTAAGTTCTTTTTTTACGTCATCAATTGTCAAATTGGATCTCCATATTGTATTTTGGCGTTATTATATCGAAAAAGTCTATTAATTAAAAAGTAGTGACTACTCTTTAGTACAGTCACTCTCTTTGTCTGTTCCAAGACTATTTAAATTGGTAAAGCCACAGCCTGCTTCTTCTACTGCTTTAAATGAAGTATCGATGCTTACACTATCTTCAATCTCTACGGTATCATTACTGCTTGTTTCGTAAGAGTCGATAATATCTTGGTCACCATTAATAATGGTAATATTTTTACCCTCTTTGACAACAAGAATTGGAATGGTATTAAAATTTAAGAATGTTGCGAAGTGTTGAGCTTCAATATCTTGAATATCTATTTTTGTAAAGTCAATATTGTTCTGATGCATATAGGCTTTTACTTTTTTACAATGTGGACAAGAGGCTGATTGAATTAAGTAAGTACCATCTTTAGTGACAACTGGAGATGCTTTAGGAATGGCTAAAAATGACAGTGCCATAAGTACAGAGATAACAGCAGGAACAGCCATTACAAAGTATTTACGTGAAGTAGTCAATAAGATAGTTGCTAAGAATCCATAAATTCCCATACAAAATTTACACATCTCGGGTGAAGCAAAGAATTGATACCCTAACATAATGGTTTCAAATAGAAGTGATGAGATAAGTACAATAAAGAAAAGAATTTCTGGAATAACTTTTTTATAACTTAAAATACCAAGTAGTAAAATAGATAATGCTGCAAAGATACCAAAATAGTTCAAATAGATAGCGTCAAAATTTAATAAGGCACTGGCAAGTTCACACCCTGTTGAATGACATAAGCTTGAATGATTGAGCTTTAAGTAAGTGTCTCCTACAATGTATAGTACGAATAGAGCGGGAATAATGATAAAACCTAATTTTTTCAAAGAGAGTTCCTTGTGTTGTAATTTGTGATTTATATCATAGCATTCTAATAATAAAGTTCAAGTTAAAAGATACTAACTATTACAATTTAACAGAATTCGATACGCTTTTAAAAGAGAATTAAAACTGTTTTAGATATAATCTCAAACTTTTTAAAAGCAGGAGATTTTTTATATCTTCCAAACAATAATTAATGAAGGGTTTGCAATGTACGCAATCATTAAAGCAAGTGGTCAACAATTCAAAGTTCAAGAGGGTGACATCATCTGTTTTGATAAAATGAATCTTGAACCAAAAGCATCGGTAGAATTTAAAGAAGTTCTAGCATTAGACAACGGTGAATTAACTGTAGGAACTCCTTTTGTAGAGGGTGCTGTGGTTAAAGGTGAAGTGATTAATGAGGGTAGAGATAAAAAAGTTATCATCTATAAAAAACGAAGAAGAAAAGATTCAAAACTTAAAAGAGGTTTCAGAAGAGACTTCACAAGAGTTAGAATTACATCTATAGCATAAGGAGCAGAGTATGGCACACAAAAAAGGTCAAGGTTCTACACAGAACAACCGTGATTCAGCTGGTCGAAGACTGGGCGTTAAAAAATATGGTGGGGAAGCAGTAATCCCTGGTAATATCATTATTAGACAAAGAGGAACAAAAGTTCATACTGGTACAGGTGTTGGAATGGGTAAAGACCATACAATATTTGCACTTATTGAAGGTGTTGTTGAATTCTCAAATGTTGCACGTGGTAAAAAAAGAGTTTCTGTAGTACCTGCATAAGCTTTCTTAAAGATGGGTTTTCCCATCTTCTAATATTTCTCTTTCTTTCTATTCAAACTTACACATACAAAAAAATACAAACTTTTTAACAACTTTTTTCTTTGCTTATAATAGTTATTTTACTATAATATAATTAAAATAATTCTAAGGGTCTTTAGCCCTTTCATCGGAGAAACAATGCACGAACAATTACACTTAGCTACGACTTGGGTGGGAATTCTCTCACTTATTATCTTTGTGGTTGGCTACTATTTTATTGCTACTGAAGATAAATACCGAATAAACAAAGCAAAACCAGCACTTTTGGCAGGAACGGGTATCTTTATGCTCATTGGTCTTTATTTTAGCCTCAATGGTTTAGATGGCGAGATATTAGAGCATTCAGTCAATGAGTTAATTGTTGAAATTTCTGGGATTTTCTTCTTTTTATTTGTGGCAATGACCTACATCGAAGCGATGATAGACCGAGGAGTCTTCTCTGCATTACGTTATAACTTAGTCTCTAAAGGTTATAGTTATACGAAGTTATTTTGGGTTACAGGACTTTTAGCCTTTTTCATCTCACCAATTGCAGATAATTTAACCACAGCTCTTATTCTTTCAACGGTACTTTTAACCATTGATAAAGAGAATAAAGAATTCTTAGTTCCTTCAGCCATTAACATTGTGGTCGCTGCCAATGCAGGGGGAGCGTGGTCACCTTTTGGTGATATTACAACCCTTATGGTGTGGGTAGATGGTAAAGCAGAGTTTACAGAGTTTCTTTTCCTTTTTCCAGCTGCGTTTTTAGGGTGGGGTGTCACAGCATTTCTCTTAAGCCGTTTTATCCCACAGGGAACACCTCCTTTTAGTGCTGATGAAAAACCAGCAAAAATCTTAGAGGGTGGAAAGATAATTATGGGACTTTTTGGTCTCACTATTTTCTTTGCCATTGTTTCTCATCAAGCACTGCATCTTCCTGCTATGTGGGGAATGCTTTTTGGTTTAGCCATTTTAAAACTTTATGTCTATCAGTTAAATGAGAGTGCTTCCGAGACACAAGTAAATGTATTTTCATGGATAGCCAAAGTAGAAAATGATACGCTACTCTTTTTCTTTGGTATTTTAGCAGCAGTTGGGGGACTTCACTTTTTAGGTTTCTTGGAGTATTTTACGGCACTTTATGATACTTTTGGAGCAACACCTGTAAACATTGGGGTAGGGTTCCTCTCTGCTGTGGTCGATAATGTCCCTGTTATGTCAGCCGTACTTAAAGCCAACCCTCACATGGGTGAGACGACAGCAGTCATTCAAGAGCAATGGATGTTGGTAACTATGACAGCAGGAGTAGGTGGTTCACTTATCTCTTTTGGTTCAGCAGCAGGTGTTGGTGTTATGGGTAAAATGCATGGCATCTATACCTTTAGCGCTCACATGAAACTTGCGTGGACAGTATTGATAGGCTACATCGTCTCTGTGTCTATTTGGTATGTTCAGTTTAATCTTTTACACATAGGTTAAGCTTTAAGGTGGGTAAAACCCACCATTTATAACCTTTCTTCATAAAAATCATAGTATAATTTCCAAAAAATTTTTGTTAAAAATAACCATAGGAATTACTTCATGAAACACGTACCCATTCTCATACTCGACTTCGGTTCACAATACACACAACTCATTGCAAGAAAATTAAGAGAGTCAGGGGTTTACTGTGAAGTAGTTCCTTATCGCGAAAATATAGAAGATATTAAAGCACGAAAGCCTAAAGGAATTATTTTATCTGGTGGACCTGCTTCAGTTTATGCTCCTGATGCCTATAAGCCAGATGAAGCTGTTTGGACAATGGGTGTTCCTATTATGGGGATTTGTTATGGTATGCAACTGATGACCCAAAGATATGGGGGAGAAGTTGTTTCAGCTGACCACCATGAATATGGTAAAGCAAAACTTAGCCTTACAGGATGTGAAATCTTTGCAGGTATGACCCCTGATGAAACCGTTTGGATGAGTCACGGTGACCGAGCCGAAAAAATTCCCGATGGATTTGAAGTGATAGGGACTTCTGAAAACTCTCCTTACGCAGCCATTGCCAATGTGGCAGAGAAACTTTATGCTTTTCAATTTCACCCAGAAGTTCACCACTCGGTAGAGGGAACGAAACTGCTTAAAAACTTTGCCAAACATATTTGTGGCTGTGATAGTACTTGGAATATGGGAGGCTTTGCCAAAGAGAAAATAGCAGAGATTAAAGCACAAGTGGGTGACAAAAAGGTACTTTGTGGGGTGAGTGGAGGAGTGGATTCTTCCGTTGTCGCTGCGATGCTTAATGAAGCATTACCTAAAGAACAACTCATCTGTGTCTTTGTTGATCAAGGTTTATTGCGTAAAAATGAGGCTGAAGATGTTCAAAATATGTTTAAACTCTTAGATATTCCTTTGATTACCATTGATGCTAAAGAAGAATTTATGAAAGCGTTGGAGGGAGTAAGCGACCCAGAAGTTAAACGTAAAGCCATTGGTGAGAAGTTTATTGAAGTTTTTGACAAAGAGGCAAAAAAACATAGCGATGTTGCCTTTTTAGCACAAGGAACGCTCTATACTGATGTCATTGAATCGGTTTCGGTTAAAGGACCTTCTAAAACCATTAAGTCACACCATAATGTAGGTGGACTTCCTGATTGGATGACCTTTGAGTTGGTTGAGCCATTACGTGAGATTTTTAAAGATGAAGTACGTAAATTAGGGCTTGAACTAGGACTTCCAAAAGATATGATAGCCCGTCACCCTTTCCCCGGACCTGGTCTTGCTATTAGAACTATGGGGGCAGTAACAGAAGATGGCTTACGCCTTATTCGTGAGTCAGATGCCATTATGCAAGAGGAGTTAAAATCCACAGGTTATTACGACAAAGTATGGCAAGCCTTTACGGTACTTTTAAATGTTCAATCAGTAGGTGTTATGGGTGACAATCGTACTTATGACAACACCGTTTGTATTCGTATGGTAGAGTCGGTTGATGGTATGACAGCGACCTTTGCCCATGTGCCTCATGACATTTTAGAAGGCATGAGTCGTCGAATTATCAATGAAATAGAAGGGATAAACAGAGTCGTTTATGACATAAGTTCTAAGCCACCTGCAACCATTGAATGGGAGTAATAGGGCTTGATACAAATTGATACTTAAAACAAAATTATTAGATAGTTTTAAATAAAAAGTTAGCTTTACACAATTATTACTATATTGTCTAGTATCATCATATTTCTTAGGAGGAAGTTGTGGAACATTTACTACTTGGACTTATTGTAACACTTGGTATTGCTACTGTGCTTAATGTACATTTAAAAAAAATTGATATTCCTACGGTTATTGGTTATATTTTTACAGGTTTTATTATTGCTCAAATTTTTCATTTTGCAGAAGAATCAAAAGAGACATTAGCCCATTTGGCAGAACTAGGCATTGTTTTTCTAATGTTTACCATTGGTCTTGAATTTTCAATTTCTCAAATGAAAGCGATGAAAAAAGAAGTGTTTGTGTATGGTGCATTACAAGTTGTACTCTCTAGTCTTCTTTTTACTTTTTTAGCTGTTATTCTTTTTGATATTGAGTTGAAAAATTCCATAGTTATAGGAATGGCACTCTCTTTGTCTTCTACGGCTATTGTGCTAAAAGTACTTAATGAGAATGGAGAAATACACTCTGAATATGGACGCGTTGTTTTAGGTATTTTACTCTTTCAAGATTTAGCTGTTATTCCTATGTTGTTGATGATTTCTATTTTCACTTCTGAAAATGCTTCTATCTCTGAACTACTTCTTCAAACTTTAATCTCAGCCCTTATTGTCTTTGGCATACTTTTTGTAGTTGGTAAATACTTCATAGAGCGTTTTTTTGATTGGATTACCAATTCTCAATCAGAAGAGATATTTTTAGCCTCGGTTATTTTAACTGTTATTTCCGCTTCTACCTTAGCAAACTATTTTGGTTTTTCCTACTCTTTGGGGGCATTTATTACAGGTATGACCATCGCTGAAACAAAGTATCGTTACCGAATAGAAGCAGATTTAATTCCTTTTAGAGATATTTTTTTAGGGGTTTTCTTTATTACAATTGGTATGCAGATTAATGTTGGAATTGTGGCTAATTTTATCTTGATTATTTTAGCACTATTAGTTGTAATTATGTTACTTAAAGCATTTATTCTTTTTGTAAGTATGAAGTTTTTTATGCAAAAACGTTCCTCTATTAAAGTGGCATTGGCACTTATGCAAGTTGGAGAATTTGCTTTAGCCATTTTTTCATTGGCAAATGTAAATCATCTTATTTCAAATGAGACCAATCAAATTATGATTGTAACCATTGTTCTTTCTATGGTTTTAACTCCCTTTATTCTTAAAAATATTAAGTTTTTAGCCGATATATTCTTTACTGAACCAACTGTACTGCGTGAACGTGCTTTAGTCTCTACAGGATTTGAGAACCATATTATTGTTTGTGGATATGGGGCAGTAGGAAAACAACTTGTTGAAAAGTTTAAAGTTAAAGATGTTTTGTATGTTATACTCGAACATGATGTAAAACTGGTTGATGAAGCGATTGAGAAAGGAGAAAAAAATATCTATTTAGCCAATGCAGCACAAAAATCCGTGTTAGAGCATTTTGGCATTAAACGTTGTAGTGTTATCTTTTCGGCAGTTAATAATCCACATCAAGTCAGACTCATTTGTGAAAACATAGCCTCTTTTGGAGAGGGTGTAAACTCTGTTGTTACGGTTAAAAATAGCTCGCAAGAGGAGAGTATTAGTGATTTAAATATTACCCATGTAATTAACAGACGTGAAACCATCACCGATTTATTAGCTGAACAAATCTGTGCCTTTAGAAAGGTTGAGTAGTATTTACATACTAACTCAGCTTAGTACTTCACTTATCTCAAGCTCTCCAAGCGTTCAATTCTTTGTTCAGTAGTTGGGTGCGTAGAGAAGAGCTGACTCATTGAAAAATCTTTTCCCGTAAATGGGTTAATAATAAACATATGTGCCGTTTGAGGTTCAGCCTCTGGCATCACAATGCCTTTAGCATAATGTTCCAACTTCA
>Ga0256840_1002683_pt1 | contig 15395 bp, 13 predicted proteins | sample 355202metaG_FD_185969 | JGI IMG/M metagenome (GOLD analysis project Ga0256840, IMG submission 185969) | Hydrothermal vent microbial communities from Mid Atlantic Ridge, Atlantic Ocean - 355-202 | ecosystem: Environmental > Aquatic > Marine > Hydrothermal vents | place: Atlantic Ocean: Mid... | reverse complement strand
AAAGAAATGGACAATGCCAATTAGAAATTGGAAACCAGCATTGAATAGGTTTATTATCGAGTTTGAAGACCGACTAAAAGACTATGTTTAAAACGGGCAGTTACACAGAATTAGTTACAGTCTCTTTTAGAGCTAAAGATCATCTTCTTGTAAGCGTTCTAGTCGTTTTTGCTCTTCATCAAAGGCAGCTTGAATCTCTTCTAATACACCATCCACATCAGCATCACTAGTATCAGCTACATATTCGCCTGTCAGTATGGTGTCGGGTTTAAGCTTGCCATCTTCATAGAGCTTCCATATTTCATTGCCAAACTGAGTTTCAAGCAAGAATGAGGCATATTGACCAAAGTAGCGTCGCATATTATCTACGTCACGTAATAACATAGATTTTGCATTATTGTTAGCGGCAGCATTGACAGCTTGTGGCAAGTCAATAATGACAGGGCCGTATTCATCAAGTAACACGTTAAATTCTGATAAGTCACCGTGTACGATGCCAGCACATAACATTCGTACCACATCTTGCATGACGATCATGAAATTACCAATGGCTTGTTCATCTGTCATTGTGACATCGGCAAGACGAGGAGCAACATCACCATCAGCATCTGTTACTAATTCCATTAGCAGTACGCCGTCGATGCAGTCGTAGGGAAGAGGTACACGGACATTCGCTTCAGCTAATAATCTAAGAGCATCAACTTCAGCATTCTGCCATGTTTTTTCTTGTTCTTTACGGCCAAATTTAGAGCCTTTTTCCATTGCACGTTGGCGACGGCTGTTACGCACTTTTCGTCCTTCGGTATATTGCACTGCTTTTTTAAAGCTACGCTCAGCCGCATCTTTATAGACTTTGGCGCAACGCACTTCGTCGCCACACAGCACAACGTAGATGTCGGCTTCTTTTCCACTCATTAAGCGGCTGAGTACTTCATCGACTAAGCCGTATTCAACCAGTGGTTGGATTCGTTTTGGAATTTTCATTCAGTTTTTAGCCCTAATGCCCCAATTTGAAGCCTAATAATAACGAATTCTCGTATAAAATCACGAAAAAAGAGGGGGGGTGGCCTTAAAAAGCATTGTTTTTAAGGCCACCCCCCCTCTTTTTCGACGTTTTGTAAGAGCTTTACATTATATTAATGAGTATTTAGGCGCTAAAAGATTAAATTCATCATTCCAATCATTACTATCAAAAATAGTATTGTCATAACACTACCTGCTTTTATAAAATCAGGTACGCGGTAACCACCAGGTCCCATTATTAGAGCGTTTACTTGATGCGTTGGTATCAAGAATGAGTTTGAGGTTGCGATAGCAACGGTCAAAGCAAATACAGCCGGATTCGCACCTACTCCGATGGCGATATTTACCGCAAGAGGCACTAGTAACACAGTTGCACCAACGTTAGACATTACTAATGTAAAGAACGTTGCTAGGACAGCTACAGCCGCTTGAATCACCCATATAGGCATATCTCCAACTACATGTAGGGTTTGTTCGGCAATCCACTTTGCAGTGCCACTTTGTTCTACGGCTAAACCAAGAGGAATCAAGCTGGCGAGTAAGAAGACTGTTTTCCATGATACGGCACGGTAAGCTTCATCTATTCTTAATACTCCCGTTAATATCATGCCAATCGCACCTGTGAGTAATGCGATAGAAAGCCGGATATCGGTGAATAGCACCATATAGAGAGAAATAACAAAGAATACTGCCGCAAATATAAGCTTCTGTGGGCGAACTTCTTCGTGTGGAAAGTCTTTTGTTACAACAACAAAATCAGGTGAGGTTTCTATGCGCATTAAGGCATCCCAAGGGGTGTAAACAACTAAGGTGTCACCCGCTTGAAAAGGAATGCTACGAATATCATCACCCTCGTGTAGGGTTTCACCATTTCGGTGAAGCCCAATCATGGCAGTACCATAAGTTTTACGTAGCCACACATCACGAGCACTTTTACCAATTATAGATGAACTGGGTGGGATAAGAATTTCAGCAATTCCTGTTTTACTAGGGGAAAGATCATCAGAAAAAGTCTTTAATGCATCACGCTTTTCAAGGTATTTATACTTGGTTAAGAATGCTTTTAAATCACTACTTTCAGAGATGATAGCAAGAACCATTTTAGCTTCGATCGCAGTATCACGGTCAATTGCGCCAGCTCCAATTCTTACAGACCCTTTAGGTCTTTTGGTCGCAATCACACGGATTTTATATTTAGTTTCTATGTCATCTAAGTGTCTACCGATTAATAAACTTTTATCCCCAACAACAACTTCGTGCAAAACATAACGAAGCCCGTACACGTCTTCAAAATAACGTAAATCATCATTTTTAGAGCCCGTTTCTTTTATAGCAGGTAAGACATACTTTCCAAAAAGTACAAAATAAAGTATGCCTGTCGCTACTAATGCAAGACCAACAGGGGTTGTTGCAAATAATGACCACAACCCCATTTTTTGATCTGTAGGTAATGCAATATTTGATGTCTCAATGAGATCATTTAATAGAATCAGTGGGGATGAGCCAACCATTGTTACCGTACCACCCAATATCGCACAAAACCCCATAGGCATTAGTAGACGAGATAACGGTATATTTGAACGTGATGAAATACGTGATACAACAGGCAAGAAGAGTGCAGTTGCCCCAACGTTTTGCATGAATGATGAAATGATAGCTACTGTACTTGAGATGATAGGGATGATACGTTTCTCAGAGGTTCCACCTATATTTAAAATAAAGGAAGAAACTTTAGACATTAAGCCTGTTTTATCTAAACCCGCACCAATAATCATTACTGCAATAATAGACATCACCGCGTTACTAGAAAACCCATCAAATAATTGTTTATTATCGACCAAGCCTTTTTCTAAGCCCATATAAGGGGCGAGCAGAGTAGTTAAACCCAGCAAAACCATAATGCTAATTGCTGCAACATCGATCTCAACAATTTCAAAAACAAATAAATAAATGGTCAATATCAAAATTGCTACTACCCAGGCAATAGTGATGGTAGGCGACACCGTGGCCAAAAACATTGCAAGTAAGGCAAAAATCCCAAATGCAACCATCTTTTTGGTACATTCGCTGGTTTTTATAAATGACTTTGGTGAAGTGCAACTAGCCTTTTTAGTTTGGTTTTCGGTCGTTTGATTCATAATCGTTGGGTCACATCAGTCTAGCTGGGTTAATTAAAAGTAAAATAGTGATTACTTGGGATTGCTAATTCCATCACGTTCCACGGTTGAACATTCTTTAAATATACGTTTTGGACAACTAATGCACTTAGCCTCATCCAGTTGGGTGAAAACCCATTGGATAGCGCCTTTTTTAGAAGGGAAGAAGTGATAATCACCAATATGCTTGAAAGCATCACTGCGTAATAAGTATTTGAAAACACTGTCTTTGATATTGAAGAAAAATAATCCACCACCTAGCTCTTCAATACGTTTGGCTTCTTGCTCGAGCATTTCTGAACCTGCCATATCGATAAAGTTAATGCCACTGGAGTCAATTAATATATAGCGATAGCCTTGCTTTGTGAGCCTATGGAATTCTTTTTGTACCGCGGCTAAAGAGCCAAAATAAATAGACATGTCGATACGAATAATTTTAAGTTGAGGACATTCATCTAAATTATGTTCATAAACATCCTGCAAAGAGCGGCTAGCTCTTTTAGGGTTGGGTGCAAGTGATACAATTTTAGGATAAGAAGTACGAGCCACAAAGAGTACCAATGAAACGAGTACCCCCATGTAAATAGCAAATTCAAGTTCTAGGAATAGCGTTGATAAGAATGTTGTTAAGAATACTGATACTTCTGGAATAGAAATCTTAAAAATATGTTTAATATGCTTAAAGTCTATTAGGTTGTAAGCAACCAATAGAATTGAAGCCCCCATTGATGCGATAGGTAAATAAGCGGTTATTGGGGCAATGAGCAATACAATCAATAATAAAAACACAGAAGCAAAGATAGCAGAGAAAGGTGTTCTTGCACCGGCGTCATAATTGATACCTGAGCGTGTGAATGAGCCTGATCCTGCATAGCTTGAGAAGAAGCTACCTACGATATTTGATAGACCTTGACCAATAAACTCTTGTGAACCATCAATTTGCTGTTTACTTTTAGAGGCTACAGAACGTGCAATAGATACAGCTTCTACTAAACCTAATAACGCAATAGCAAAGGCATCAGGAATAAGTTTTCGAATAACATCAAAGGAGAAATCAGGAGAAGATAACGGCGGTATGCTACGCGGAATCGCACCAACAAGCTCAACACCGTGTGATTGACCATCTATTAGTAAGCTAAAAAGTCCGCCAGCGACCATTCCAAATAATAAATAAGGCCACTTTGGTAAGAATTTTTTAACGGCTATTGCTGAAAATAAAGTTACGGCTGCTACCGATAAAATGTAGTAATTAATATCACCAATCTGGTTGAACATTTCTATCCATGTATGAATGAAAGATTCACCACGCGGAATATTAAAACCTAAAACGTATTTAAGCTGACTGGTAGAAATAAGTATTGCTGCACCCGCAGTAAAGCCAATAACAACTGTATGCGAGACAAAGTTAACTAGCGATCCAAAGCGTGCAATACCAAATATAAATTGAAACATACCCGCTAAAAAGGTGAGTGTTAATGCTAGTGAAATGAATTCTGCTGTTCCTGGCTCTGCGTGTCCGCTAAGAGCTGAAAATACAACAATAGATATTGCAGCAGTAGGACCAGAAATCAAATGTAAGGAAGAGCCAAATAGTGCCGCAATCACAGGTGTGATCATCGATGTGTAAAGACCGTATTGCGGTGGTAAGCCAGCAATAGCAGCGTAAGCGATACCTTGCGGTAAAACTATTACAGCACCCGTGAGGCCCGCCATAATATCAGCACGGATAGAACCCTTATTTACAGAAGGTAACCAGCCCAAAAAAGGGAAAAATAATTGCCAAAAGCTGCTCACCTAGCATCTCCAAAAGAAGGATTAATCTATCAAGTATTAGCAATTGCTAATGTTGGCTATGAAACGCGCGGGATAATAACGCAAAAAGAGAAATTTTAGTAGGGGGAGAGGTAAAATTAGCATTAATAATTTCATTAACGACGCTATATGAGGGGAGTTGTTCCATTTATTTAGAATAAATATCATATAAAGATCAAGTATTATTACGTTTCGGAGTGTACTATTCTTCAATTATCAGAGGCTAGATTGAGTCTGATCTAGTGTGTTTCCAAAGTGATTTATCCGCTTCTAAGGGAAAAAAATGAAATATATATTCACAAATACAATATTTAAGACAGTTTTTCTAGTCATTGTTAGCTTTATGTTTGTTACAAATGCAGAAGAAAAAGACAACCAGCCTGAGAGTTTACTTCAACGCATTGTAGATAGTTATGTTGACTCTTCGAATACTAATGAAACTTTAAAATATCTACTTGATGCCAAGATGTATGTAAGCACAGCGGAACATGATTTATTAGTAAGCCAAGATAAAGAGAGAGCACAAGTTGATATTGAAAATGCTATTGCGTATTTAATTGAAGCTGAAGGTGTTGCAAAGCCTGATGTTAAAAAGCAAATATCCTTTTTAATTCCTAAGCTTAAAAAGCTAGAGAAAAAAACATTAAAAGAAAAATTGATTGATCAAGATAGTCAGGTCAATTTTTTACTAAAAGAGGCACAAAAAAAATTATTAGAAACGCATAGTCTTGATCATGTTTCAGAATCAACAAAACAAAAAATAAAAGAAATAAGCTCCTCAATACAAGAATTGCGTATGAAGATAGAGCACAGTAATCTAAGAGATGACTACGAAAAAATCATGAATACGTTAAATAATATAATACATTTGCTTTAGACGAACCACCTAGAGTCAACTTTTATTCCTTAAACATCGCTTTCTATATTCTTCTCTGATTAGTGTTTTGGGCATTGATCGTAATCCTATATTTTTTGTGTGTCATGTATATTTGTTCTTAATTAGCGCTAAATAAAACACGATAACGCCATATAATTAAACTGATTAGAGAATGAATATGGATACTTCATTAATCCGTACTACACTTTGATATAACAGGCGAAATAAGAATAAAATAAAGGAAAAATAACGCGATGACAACAGCCGCAGAACTATTGATAAAATGTCTTGAAAATGAAGAGGTTGAATATATTTTCGGGATTCCTGGTGAAGAAAATATAGCAGTGATGGATGCACTTCTCGATAGTTCCATTAAATTCATCACCACGCGCCATGAACAAGGTGCAGCATTTATGGCAGATGTTTATGGCAGGCTGACAGGAAAAGCAGGAGTTTGTTTGGCTACTTTAGGTCCTGGTGCAACTAATCTAATTACGGGCTTTGCTGATGCTAATATGGATTATGCGCCGATTGTGGCAATTGCAGGGCAGGGTGCAACAACCCGTATGCACAAAGAAAGTCATCAAGTCTTAGATTTGGTGAGTTTGTTTGACCCTATCTCAAAATACAGCGCTGAAATTCTAGAACCTGAAATTGTTCCAGAAGTTGTACGAAAGGCGTTTAAAGATGCAGAGGCAGAGAAGCCTGGTGGTTCGTTTATCAGTTTTCCTGAAAATATTGCATCGGCTGTTGTTGAAGATGATAATTTACCCTTAACGGTTCAGTCTCCCGTGCCCTCTATTGCGCCACAAAATAAAATAGAACAAGCGGCTAAGCTGATCTCGCAAGCTAAAAACCCGATCATTATGGCAGGTAATGGCGTAGTTCGTGGGCGCTCACATAAACGTTTGATTGCTTTTGCCGAGAAGTTGAATATCCATGTAGCTCAAACTTTTATGGCAAAAGGATGTATTCCATTTTCTCATCCTTTAAGTTTTGGCGGGGTAGGTTTGCAGGCGCATGATTACGTTTCATACGGTTTTGACCAAGCGGATGTCATTATTTGTATCGGTTTTGATATGGTGGAATATCATCCTCACCTTTGGCATCCAACAGCAGATAAAAAAATCATTCATATCGATGAAAACTATGCTGAGGTTGATAAACACTATATTTTGGCATCGGGAGTGTTGGGTGAAATAGGTCACTCATTAGATAGAATTGCCGAGATAGCCACACCACATAAAGAGGAGAAAAATACAACCCTGCGCGATATGATTGTTTCAGAGCTGGATGATTATGCGCAAGATCAAGGCTACCCAATCAAACCACAAAGAATATTATCGGATACACGAAAAGCATTGGGGGACTCTGATATTTTAATCTCTGATGTGGGTGCGCACAAAATGTGGATTGCGCGTTTGTATCGCTGTGAAAAACCCAATACTTGTATTATCTCAAATGGTTTTGCCTCCATGGGTATTGGTGTTCCGGGTGCGATTGCCGCAAAAATGGTGAACCCAGATAAGAATGTGATGACGATTACGGGCGATGCAGGCTTTATGATGAACTCGCAAGAAATTGAAACCGCCATGCGCTACGGCATCGCTATCGCTATCGTTATTATGATTTGGAATGACAGTAAATACGGTCTAATTAAATGGCATCAGCTTCGCCATTATGGGCGTGACAGTAATATATCATTTAATAATCCTGATTTTGTTAAATACGCAGAATCATTTGGCGCAAAAGGCTACCGAGTTGAAAGTGCTGATGATTTATTGCCGACAATTGAGCAAGCTTTTGCAGACAATACGGTTGTGATTGTGGATGTGCCAGTCGATTATGAAGAGAATATGAAGTTGACAGAAAAGCTTAAGAATTTGAATTTACCAGATATGACCACAACGGAATAATTTCTGCACTATAAAATTAAAGTCCCCTCTCCCTAGCAGGGGGAGGGTTAGGGAGGGGGTAGAATGCTAGAAGAATATTATTTACTTCAAGATTTCTACCCCCTCCCCAGCCCTCCCCCTGCTAGGGAGAGGGAGAAAAAGGAAAACGAAAATGCACTACAAAATAAAAGTCCCAAATGCAAACGCTAGTGAAACAGTGCTAAGCGTCACGTCCCCTTATGATGGCTCAGTAATCGGTACAGTCGAAACTATAAACCAAGCAGGCGCAGAGCAAGCTCTTATTAATGCATCAAAACTTTTTAAAAATAAGAAAGCATGGTTGAGCGCGGATGAGCGTATTCAAATCCTTAAAAAGACTGCCGTATCAATGCAAGAGCGTTACGATGATTTAGTTCAAATAGCCTTATCAGAAGGCGGGAAACCCTTATTAGATACACGCGTAGAAATGAATCGTGCAATTGACGGTGTACTAAACTGTATTGAGTTAATTCGTAACGAGAGTGGTACAGAGATTCCGATGCAACGTAACCCAGCATCGGCTAATCGGGTCGCGTTTACCAGTAAACAACCCAGAGGCGTAGTGCTGGCGTTTAGTGCGTTCAACCATCCCATCAACCTGATTGTGCATCAGGTCGCGCCAGCGATTGCCACGGGTTGCCCTGTGATTATTAAACCAGCATCAGATACTGCGTTATCTGCGTTCGCCTTTTGTGAATTGCTTGAAGAAGCAGGTTTGCCAAAAGGCTGGTGTCAGCCCATTGCGGTTGAAGATTTAAAAGTAGCAGGGAAAATGGTCGAAGATAAGCGCGTAGATTTCTTCACGTTTATAGGTAGTGGACGAGTAGGGTGGATGCTCAAAGCAAAACTTTCCGCAGGCACACATTGCGCGCTAGAACACGGCGGAATCGCCCCCGTAATTGTCGCAGAAGATGCAGATGTGGATGATATATTGCCACTGCTTGCCAAGGGAGGTTTCTATCACGCTGGGCAGGTGTGTGTGTCCGTGCAACGTGTTTATGTGCATGAATCGTTATTTGATAAAGTCAGCCAAGGTTTGGTCGATTATGCCAAGCAAATGAAATCAGGTGACCCTGCCGATGAAGCTACTGACATTGGTCCGCTTATACGTCACGCTGAAACTGATCGAATAGAAAGCTGGGTATTTGAGGCGATAGAAGAAGGTGCAAAGCTTGCAACGGGTGGTAAAAGAATAAGCGATGCTTTCTACGAACCAACCGTTTTAATAAATCCAGATAGTAAAAGCAAAGTCAGCCAGCAAGAAATATTTGGCCCCGTAATTTGTGTTTATAGTTATACAAATATGGACGGGGCCATTGAGCGCGCAAATGCCGTGCCATTCTCATTTCAAGCCTCCATATTCACCAAAAATATCGATACCGCATTAGCAGGTTGGCAAGATTTAGAGGCAACTGCTGTGATGATAAATGATCACACTGCATTTAGAGTCGATTGGATGCCGTTTGGTGGAGAAAAAGAGTCAGGCTATGGCATAGGAGGCATTCCCTTTACCTATCGTGATATGCAAATGGAGAAAATGGCAGTTATACGCTCTCCAGCGCTTAAATATTAGCCCACCCCCCTGCTTTTTCGATGATTTGTATGTTCTAAGAGCTAAAAATTGCAGTAGCGACTTATGAATATGCTGTTTTAATCATACAAAACAGCGAAAAACAGGGGGGGTGGGATAACCATATAGCGTTATTCTCTGTGTTTATTGGATAAACCTTGCTGGTTATATTTGATTATTCAAGCATTGATAGAATTAAGTCTCGCTATCTCCATTTACAATGGTGTTTTCAGTATACTCACGCTAGTTTTTTCAGTCCGAAATATAGATATAGATATAGGTATAAAGTTATCTACGACCCCAAAGGAAAACAAGCGTGATAGAAGTCATTAGTAAGTATTTAGAAAAACTCCCCTTAATTACAGGGTATGAACAACAGCTAGCCTCAGTAATTGCTTTTGTCGCCGTTATTATAATTGCCTTTATGGTTCACTTTGCAACAAAGGGCATTGTGATTCGTTTAATCAGCGCTTTTATCCTACGCACTAAAAATAAACTAGATGATATTTTCATATCTCGCGGGGTATTCAAGCGAATTACCTATTTAACACCCGCAGCTATTATCTATTACCTCACGCCAAATGCCTTAAACCTATACCCAACAGTTGCCGAAGTCATAACCACTATCGCGCTACTTGCTATGGTTATCGTCATCACTTCAATACTGGATGCGCTGATCGATGCTTTGGGAGAAATCTACAAAACATTTGAAATATCTAAACAAATATCGATAACCAGTTTTATTCAGCTATTTAAGATGTTGCTCTATTTTTTGAGTATCATCGCGATTATCTCAATTATTTTAGATCAATCGCCCGCAACACTCATCGCAGGTTTAGGTGCGATGACTGCCGTGTTGATGTTAGTTTTCAAAGATCCAATTATGGGTTTTGCCGCAGGAATACAACTGAGTTCTAATAGAATGGTATCCCCTGGTGATTGGATAGAAATGCCAAAATACGGTGTTGATGGCGATATTATGGAGATCGGTCTAACCACCGTTAAAATAAGAAACTTTGATAAAACAATCACAACCGTACCTACGCAAGCGCTGATTGGTGACTCTTTTAAAAACTGGCGCGGTATGCAAGAAACAGGTGGAAGACGCATTAAACGCTCGGTTTATATCAATCTAAACAGCATTCATTTTTGTTCTGAAAGTGATTTAGAGCGATATGGAAAAATCCAATATATCAGTGAATATATAGAGAAAAAACACCAAGAAATCACTCAGCATAATAAAGCTCAAAAAGTAAACTTAGAGAGTCTAGCCAATGGTCGTCGTATGACCAATATCGGTATATTTCGTAACTATATTGAGGCCTATCTACTAAATCACCCAAGTATTCATAAAAATCTGACGGTTTTGGTGAGGCAATTAAAGCCAACAGAAAATGGACTGCCGATAGAAGTTTATGCATTTACCAACGATACAAACTGGAAAAAATACGAAGGCATTCAGTCTGATATTTTTGATCATATTCTTGCTGTGGCGAGAGAATTTGATCTAAGCGTATTTCAAAACCCTAGCGGTGCTGATTTTAGTGCTTTGATGCTTCAAGGCCCAGAAAAGCAACCCTAAAAAATTCATAATTGCACATAACCACCCCCCATCTTTTTCGCTGTTTTGTACGGCTAAAACGGGGTGTTATTCAGACTTTTCTTAGTCATCTAATGCCATCATTGCCATTTTCATGGTGCTTTCAAATGACTCAGCACCCCCAATAAATAAGCCATTATGGCAGAACATTGCATCATCAAGTCCCGTTGCCTCTTTAAGCTCATCGCCAGAAAGTCCCGCCCATTCTTTAGGCAATGGTTTTCTATTTTCAAATGAAGATTGATCAACAGGTACAGTCTGTATTCTCCATTGACCTGTTTGAGAAGGGTAAAGTACGTATAGAGCTTCTTCAGAATTTTTGATGACTGTTTTTTTCCACGGGATGTATTTTTCTAAGACTATGACGCGTGGATCTTCTGCATCTTCAATGGCTTTGGCGACAATTGATTTTGCGCTAATGCCCGCATCTGCAGATGCGATAAATCGTTTCAAAAGGCGCGCTGCATATTCTACCGCTTCATCAAAACCAGCATCAAAGTCAGCATCCTCTTGCCAAGTGGGGTTAAACATAGAGATTGTTCGGCTCAAGCTTATGCCTTCAGGTCTTTCGCCATAACCACAATCATCAGCATCAATGGTTGAGACTAAACCTGCGTCAACAGCATTGGCGACCTTCTGGTTGCCATCACATATTTCTAAACCATATTTTTGCCAAATTAAACCAAATGAAGAAAAAGGGATACCATTCTCGCGCTCGCCCGCTCCACCACGTTGATGATGATCAAAACGACCAGCATCAGCATCATATTCACCACCCACATCAAGCACAATATCTGCCTTGGCGATGACATCTAAATCGCGTGTACGAACAAGTTTAAAAGAGGGGAATACATGCTTAAGCGCCGCGATGCTGAAAACGTCATCAGCATGAAAGTTACCGTTGTGAGTTGCAATTGTTATATCAGTCATTGGTTTCGTGTCATCATAATTGGCAAAAATGGATGGCGAATTTTATACGAATACAGCTAACAAAAGTAGCTGATTATTAACTATCTATACTACTCTAGTTTAAATAAACTACCGCCTTCAAAAAATAAAACAGGCTAACAAAAATGGAACTTGCTACACGACAACTCTCTGATATAAAAAGAAATAGTGAATATTTACGTTATGAAACAGATGTTGAATCTTTAAAAAATAGCATCGAGAGTGTTGGCTTAATAAACCCGCTTACTGTGAACAAAGAAAATGAATTATTAGCGGGTTCTCGACGTTTTCAGGCAATTACGGAACTAGGCTGGGATGAAGTTGATGTGCACGTGGTTGATCATGATTTACTCCAACAAGAATTGATTTCGATAGATGAAAACCTAGTGCGAGAGCCATTAAACAAAATGGAGCTAGAAAAGTGTTTGAATCGTGGACGTGATATTTATGAACAACTAAACCCCAATGCGATCAAAATCGACATCTCTAATGAGTCATTAAACCCAGAAAATAAGTTGAAAGAAAAAGAACAAGAAAAAACAGATACCGACTCCTTCGCCGCAATAACCGCAGAGAAAACGGGTTTATCAAAGTCAGTGATAAAAAGTGCAATTAAGCGCGATGCCTTGGCAGCAGACTCAGTAAAAAAAGCACGCAGTCAGGGCGAGTTAAATGCCAGTCAGACCAATGAAATTATTCAGCTTGAAAAAAGCTTACAGGAGAAAGTACTACCATTAATTGCAGATAAAACAGTAAAAGAAGCAAAGAAAATTATTAAAGCTGTTAAACAAGGTGGTATGGAGGCCGCTATTGAAGAAAACGATAATTTAGTGCCATTGCCTAAAGAATATACATTAATCAAAAGCCCCATAAAAAGAGTCAATAAAAACTTATCTCGGATTTTGATTGAGGGTTTGAAATATGAAGGGCCAGAGAGAGAACAGATTAATAAAGAAATGCTAGAGCTTAAAGATAACCTCGTAAAGTATTTTGAAATGATTGAAGAGGACTAGGAGAAAAATTGACCTAATAATCACAACCGTATTGGCAGTTATCATATGCCAATACGGTTGGAGTCATTAGTTTAGGGCTGATCCAGAACTAATCTAAGGGTAACTCTACTCCTTATAAATCCATATTTTATTTACAGTTTACCTTCCATTTCCAGTATTCTTAATTCATCTTCTCCGCCAATATGTTCATCGTTAACGAATACTTGAGGGTAATATTTGAGCCCACAGCGGCGAATCATATCGTCTTTTTCAAGTGGCATTAGATCGATCATATATTCAATACACTCGATATTTTTTTCTTCTAAAAATTCTCGTAAATCAACACACTTGCTACAAGTGGTTGTGCCATATATTTCTATTTTTACGGGCATAATTATTTGTCTCGTTGAAGCTATTTATGATGTGTGTATGTATTACCTAGGGGTTAGGGTATTACACGGAATATTTGTAGCCAGAAAACATAAAATTAACATACGGTGCATAGATGATTACCTGACTTTGCGCAAAACCAAGATCATTAAAGGCATTAGCGACATTATTTTGGCATTTAATATCATCGGGTTTGGTTTTAAGTTCAATCAATGCAGAGAGCAATAATTCAATTTCATTAGGGTCTACATTTTTTTGCAACATATCAATAGATTCATCCAGCCTTGCAATATCAACATCAATACCTTTGTCTCCAACACGAAAACGACCAAAATCATTTTCAGTAATCTTCATCTGTACGTCTTTAATAAACTGATCGAAAGTATTCTTATCTGGCTTATTAAGGAGTAATTCAACCAGTGGCTCTTTATTCACCTTGCTGATAAACGACACTATTGAACCCTTGATAACAGGCTCTGGATCCAACACATCAAAAAGGACGCTTAATGAATTAGTTTTGAACGGCGATTGAATAGTGTACTGAATTTCATCTTCTGTTAGTTGAAATTCACGTGTGCCTTTAATGGGATGTTTTTGTACAAGTTTTGAAGTCATAATATGAATAGATAGTTATCTGTTTTTTTAGCTTTTGGAGTATACCTTTAATTCACAAAAGAATGCGAGATAGCATCTTGCCTGTATTGATACGTCTTTTATAAATATCTCGCTGAGATGAGATAAGAAACCTAAAATTATTGATGATATTTTGGGCTAATAATTAATCAGGGTTATTCCAAATAGTTGTTTCAAGGTTTTTTAATGTTTGATACACCTTTATCGCTTGCCGTGCATCCTTAGCGGGTGTTTTTTGCGTGGATTTTAAAAAAGCATGAATAATTATTAAACTACCATCTTTTGACTTAGAAAAAAGCACTCTAGCTGATTCATTACCACTGTCTACCCTGAGCTTATAAATAGTACCTTTATACTTCCAAATCTTTGAGTTTAAAGTCTTAAGATGCTTGGTCTGATAAAGGTCTCCATGCTGTACATAGGCTTGAAATTTATTAAATATTTTACTACGAAGCCCATCTGAAATAGCATCAAAAAATAAATATAAAGGGCGGGTTGTTTTATCTTTTTCGACTAAAAGTATCTTCATGAAATTGAATTTAAAAAGTAGGACGTGGCTAGGTTGAGGTATGAACTCCAATGAAAATAAAGGTGCTTGTATTTGTTGGTTTTTCTTATCTTCTGGTTAATCTACGGTACCCGATTAGAAGCAAAGTATTCACGCTCTAATTTTGAATTGGATTCGTGCCATAGTTTAATTTCATTATTTTCTCTCTCTAATTTTTTTGAATCAATAGTTCTTGCTTTAAGAAAAGTTAAACTTATATCATCTTTATGGCTAAATATCTTCCTGTGAGAGTTTTCTACTATAAATTTTATAATCTCTTTAGTTAAAGACACTGATAACCTTGTTCCCCTAAGGATAGGTCGATCTCCAATTTGTACAAACATTGCATGTTCAGGAGAAAGTGGAAAAATAATATTTCCTTTCTTTAATCCCCAGCCTCCTTTCAGGTCATAGTTTCCTGGACTGTAGTAATTTACTTTTACAACAGGATTGTCGCTAGTTGGCCAATAATATCCCTTAGCAGGTTTGATAATTGACCATTTATGAGAGTGTAAAATTTTTCTTGTACTTTCTAGTACATGCTTGATTGAAATTATCCATGTACTTCTGCCAGTATATGTCTCTATTTTTAGTAGACCATTTTCCGCACCTTCTTCTATTTCTGTCGTTAGTTTTAATGGAAACCGTTCTTTCCTAGTAATATGTTCCTTGGTTTTCAGTTTATCAAAATCATTTTTAGTTTTAATTTTTTCAAGTTTATTGGAAATATTTTGGAGTATTTCTGGTAAGTTTTGTTTTGTTCTTTGTAAATGTTCAAATAATCTAGCCACTAGTGTCCGGTTAAAAACCAAAAGCATACTGCCCGTCGTATCTTGTTGATTTATCAGGTTTAGTCTTATCAAAGACCTTCAAAAGCAACTCACTAAGACTCTTTTTGTGAAGGATATTGGCA
>Ga0256840_1002682_pt1 | contig 15396 bp, 13 predicted proteins | sample 355202metaG_FD_185969 | JGI IMG/M metagenome (GOLD analysis project Ga0256840, IMG submission 185969) | Hydrothermal vent microbial communities from Mid Atlantic Ridge, Atlantic Ocean - 355-202 | ecosystem: Environmental > Aquatic > Marine > Hydrothermal vents | place: Atlantic Ocean: Mid... | reverse complement strand
TAATGTTCAACGCGGTGACACCCTTGGTGCGGTCAGCATGGAGTTTGACATCACAGATATGCGTAATGCAGGGATGTTGACTATTCTAAAAATACTTGGAATAAACCTTCTTTTTATTGTAGTTGTTTTACTGCTTATCAATCACTATGTTACTCCTTACATGGAGCTTTTCTCCAATATGCAAAAAGGAATAAGAAAAGCCTATAAGGGAGATTTTTCCTATGAGTTTACTACAAGTGTCATAGGTGATGCAAAAAATATTGTCGATCAGCTCAATACGCTCTTTAGAAAAATGCAAGAGACATTTGGCGATATAAAATACAACCTCGCAACTTTTATTCCTCAGGGCTGTGTCTCATCAAGTGACCCTCTTCATGAGGCAAAAACGATTATCGGCGAACTCTCCGATATATACAAATTTAAAAAGACTATAGAACACGACAGGACAAAAGAGATTGTCTATCAAAGAATTATAGATATTTTGAGTAACAAATATAAACTTTCTCATTTTGCATTTTATGAGATAGATACACTCAAAGCTACAAGAAAGCTCATATATATTTCCAACGGAAAAAGTATTTGCAAAGATGAAGTGGACGAGGATGCTTCCTTATGTAGAGCGCACAGAACAAATACAGCGGTAATTTCGAGTGAATTTGTCAATTTATGCAGGGAATGCAATTGTGGAGGGTTGGAATATATATGTATTCCATTTACTATAAATGATGAAAATTCTCTGGTTATTTCCATTACAACAAAAGACAAAAACGAACTCAACAAGATCAATAGTTTTATCAAAAGTATTGAAAATTACCTTGAAGCCGCCAAGCCGGTTATAGAGAGTAAAATATTAATGTCAAAACTTCGAGATACCTCCCTCAGAGATGCTATGACAGGGCTTTATAACAGAAGATTTCTTGAAGAGTTTATAGACACTTTCGCAAGTCAGGCAAAACGTGACAATACAACATACAGTGTCTTGATGCTTGACGTTGATTTTTTCAAGAAAGTCAATGACACCTACGGTCATGATATAGGTGATCAGGTTATTGCCAAAATAGGCGAAGTCATTCGTAACAGTATCAGAGAATCCGATTTGGCCATTCGTTACGGCGGAGAAGAGTTTGTAGTATTACTGCATAATGCTACGGATGAGGGAACAAAAATGATTGCTTCAAAAATACACTCTGAGTTTGCAAAGCTTGTTTTTGATGTCGGGAATGGCAGAACTATACAAAAAACTATGAGTATAGGTATATCAAAGTTCCCTAAAGACGGTGATACTATTTGGAAATGTATCAAATATGCAGACACTGCTTTGTATGTGGCAAAAACTACGGGAAGAAATAAAATAGTTGAATATAAACCGGAGATGTCAGAGGATGAAAATTTACGATAAAAAGCTTAGAAAGAGATTAAGCAACGCAAAAAGCGTTGCTTGTTTATAACTTTTTAGCTACAGCCGCATCCACCGCCACTTTGTTGTTGCGATGAAGAACCGCCTGTTGAACATGCACTTACACCGGGAGGTGTTGTCGGCTGAACAGACTTATTGTCTACGCCACCATTTGCATTGATCTCTTCTATTGTATTCCAGATAGACTCGGCAGCTTTCATATAACGTTTTGCCGTTTCTGATGACGGATCTGCAAAAATAATTGGTTTTCCTTCATCTCCGCCGGTACGGATAGCTGGCTCGATTGGCACTTCGGCAATTATTTTTGTATCAAACTCATCAGCCATTGGCTGTGATGTACCTTTTCCAAAAATATCATACTCAACACCAGTATCCGGAGCAATAAATCCGCTCATATTTTCAACAATTCCGGCAATAGGAATATTGAGTTTTTTAAACATATCGAGTGAACGGCGTGAATCATCAAGTGAAACACTTTGCGGTGTTGTAACAGTAAGCCCTGCTGTAACAGGAACAGCCTGTGCAAGTGAAAGCTGTGCATCACCTGTACCCGGTGGCATGTCAATTACCAATAAATCCAGTTCTGACCATAATATGTCACGCAAGAACTGCTCTATCGCTTTCATAATCATAGCACCACGCCAGATTAGCGACTGCCCTTCTTCCATTAATGAACCCATAGACATAACTTCTATGCCGTATGCTTTCATTGGAAGCACTTTGTTGCCTGTTACTTCCGGTTTTTGATCAGAAATACCTAACATACGTGGAATATTCGGACCATAAATGTCTGCATCCAAAAGACCTACTTTTTTGCCTTGTTGGGCAAGTGCAATGGCAATATTTACAGCAGTAGTTGATTTTCCAACACCACCTTTACCTGAACTCACCATCAAAAAGTTTTTGATTTGCGGTGCAATATTTTTACCTTGAGACGAACTCTCTTTTGGCATTTGCGGTGCTTTAATATTTACAGTAACTTTACCTGCACCCACATTTTTTAACTCTTTCTCTGCTTCGTCAACTATCTGTGCAGCCACTTCAGGTGCTGATGATGTGATTTCAACAGTGACACTTACATCATTTCCGTTTATTGCTATATCTTTTACAAAACCAAATGTTACGATATCCTTGGTAAACCCCGGATACATAACTTTTGAGAGTGCTGATTTTACAATTTCTTCAGTCATTCATTTTCCTTTAATTTTATTTTATAAAATTTAAGGGAACCTTTTTATTCCCTTTTTCTCACGCCAAAGGAACAAGTCCCCTTAGCTACGCTAACGCTTGGTTTCCTTCGGAAGGAAGCCCACGGTACTTGGTGCTTTTTTTATTTGTGTTGCATAAAATTCAAGGGAAGCTTTTCATTCCCTTCTATCATTTTTATCTCTTTTTTTACAAAGAAATAATTTTGAAACTATAGTATATCTAAATAAGACAAATATTGTCTTGTTTAATATCAATTTCTTTTTAAGCTTGAATTTAGGCTAAAGCTTCTGCTTCAGCCTCTGCCGCTTCTTTGTCTTTGTTGTCCTGAATAATTCTTTCTATTCCCTCTGGATTGTCCATAATCTCCTGTGTAATTTTATAAGAACAAAATTTAGGTCCACACATAGAACAAAACTCTGCTTCTTTAAATACATCTTGAGGCAGTGTTTCATCATGGTATTCACGAGCTCTTTCGCTGTCAAGTGCCAGTTCAAACTGTTTTTCCCAGTCAAATGTATAACGGGCATCACTCATAGCATCATCAACATCACGCGCACCTTTACGGCCTCTGGCAATATCAGCTGCATGTGCTGCAATTTTGTATGCGATAATTCCCTCACGAACATCATCGGCATTTGGAAGACCCAAGTGCTCTTTTGGTGTTACATAACATAACATTGAAGCACCATGCCATCCACCGACAGCTGCACCGATTGCAGAAGAAATATGGTCATACCCTGCAGCAATATCAGTAACGAGTGGCCCTAAGATATAAAAAGGTGCTTCATGACAAAGTTCTCTTTGTATCTTCATGTTACGCTCAATCTGATTGATTGGAACATGTCCCGGACCTTCAATCATAACCTGAACATCTTTTTCCCATGCACGAAGTGTTAAGTCACCTAAAACTTTCAACTCACCAAGCTGTGCTTCATCAGAGGCATCTGCCAGACAACCGGGACGCAGAGAATCTCCAAGAGACAAAGAAACATCATATTTAGCACAAATATCCAAGATATCATCAAATGCTGTATAGAAAGGATTTTCTCTGTGATAATGCATCATCCATGCAGCCATCAAAGAACCGCCACGAGAAACTATACCCATCTTGCGTTTTGCAACTTTAGGCATAGTCTCTAACAGGAAACCTGCGTGAATTGTAAAATAAGAAACCCCCTGCTTTGCCTGACGTTCCAAAACCTCAAGCATAACATCTATAGTCAAATCTTCTATTTTGTTACCGACATCATGTAAAATCTGATAAATAGGCACTGTTCCGATAGGAATCTTTGAAGAAGCGATAACAGCTTTTCTGATTTCATCCAAGTCACCACCTGTTGAGAGATCCATTGCTGTATCTGCTTCATAGTGTTGAGAAACTTCCATCTTCTCTACTTCACCCTGTACATCAGAAGCTATCGCAGAAGAACCGATATTTGCATTAATTTTACATTTACTTGCAATCCCGATTGCCATCGGTTCCAATGATGTATGATTTATATTTGCAGGTATAATGAGTCTACCGCGTGCTATCTCGCTACGAACCAGTTCAGGAGACAAATCTTCTATTTTTGCAACATACTCCATTTCTTGTGTGATGATGCCTTTCTTTGCGTAGTGCATCTGTGTTCTTACAGAATCACTCTCTCGCTCTTTTACCCATGAAGATCTCATAAGCTACTCCTCAATATTTATATTTTTCATTCTTTATATATGATGGAAATATAATCAAATAAAGTTAATCTAACATAAAGTGAAACAATTGATGATATTATTTATGTAAGTGCTTAGTCAAATATTTGGATATAAGAATGACTAATTTACACATTCAAGATAAAAAAAAGCTTTCTATGTGTATAATTTCGTAACACTTTTATATGGTAGGAGACTATTTGTCTGATTTAACGCTTGTATTATTGTCAGCCGGTAGTTCTAGTCGCTTTGACAGTTCTGTTAAAAAACAGTGGTTACGCATACAACATAAACCTTTATGGCAATATGTAGCAGATAAATTTTCACACAGCGGACTTTTTTCACAAATAATTATCGTTGCATCCGAAGATGATATTGCCTTTATGCAAAATTATGCCGATTACTCTTTTGTAAAAGGCGGCAGTTCCAGACAACACTCTTTGCAAAATGCTTTATTACATGTAAAGAGTGAATATGTTCTTGTCAGTGATATCGCAAGAGCCTGTATAAGTGAAAGTCTCTTGCAAAAAATACTTGCGCAAAAAGAAGAAGCTGACTGTATTGTTCCTTATTTACATGTAACCGATACTATTGTATATGAAAACAGTACCATTGACAGAGAAAAAGTCAAAAGAATCCAAACACCCCAACTCTCCCGCACAAAAATACTGCAAAAAGCCCTGCAGACACCTACCGAATTTACAGATGAAAGCAGTGCCATTGTTGCGTATGGAGGGACTCGTACCTTTGTTGCAGGGGATGAAGATGCCTATAAAATCACCTTTACACAGGATTTAAACAGACTTCCCTGCCTAAAAGCGCCATCAAGTGACATTTTAAGCGGAAACGGCTTTGATGTTCATGCCTTTGATGACAAAGGACAAATGGTTCTAGGCGGTGTAAAAATAGATGCTGATTACGGATTTAAAGCCCACAGTGACGGCGATGTTGCTCTGCACGCGCTCATAGATGCTCTTTTGGGTGCCGCCGGTATGGGTGATATAGGGATGCTTTTTCCTGATAATGACAGTGCCTACAAAGGTATAGATTCAAAAGAACTGCTGCAAAGAGTCGTGGGAAAAATTTATAGCTACGGTTTTGAAATTGTCAATGCAGACATTACAATAGCCGCGCAAAAACCAAGAATTGCAAACTATAAAGATGCAATGAGAAAAACTATTGCAGAGATACTCAAAATTGACAAAGCAAGAGTCAATGTCAAAGCAACAACCACAGAAAAACTTGGTTTTATAGGCAGAAGTGAAGGTGTTGGAGTGATTGCCAATGCAAATTTAAAATATTTTAACTGGAAGATAATAGGATAACATGAAGATATTAATTATAGAAAATGAAGTGTATTTAGCCCAGAGTATTGCAACAAAACTAGGTGAACTTGGTCATACCTGTGAAATGTGTACATCAATAAGAGATGCCATTGGAAGCAACAACTATGATGTTGTTTTACTCTCAACAAACATTAACGGGCAGGATTTTAATCCGCTTATAGAAACATTTAAACATTCTATCGTCATTTTAATGGTTTCTTACATCAGTAATGACACTGTTTCCAAACCACTGAGTGCCGGGGCAAAAGACTACATACTCAAACCTTTTATGATTGAAGAACTGGTACGAAAAATCGACCATTACCAAGATTATGAAAAACTGAAAAAACGTACCGAAGCCTATGAAAAATATCTTGCACATACATTTGCAAACACAAAACATGAACAAAATCTCGATGATATAGAGTTGCCGCTTTTTGTATCATCCAATTTTCAAAAATATGCAGATGCCTTTGCATTTGAATACGCACAAAAGAAAAATCTTCCTATACACTTTTTATCATTAAGTGATTCAAAAGCATTAAGTGAAATAGCTTCACTGCCGCAAAACTCAATTATATATATCATTGACTATCAGGCACTCAAAAAAAGTGACAAAAAGCGTTTTTGTGACCTTATACAAGGTAAAAAAGCCATTATTGCCAGCAGTGATAAAATCGAAGAGGTTGCCTACCCTGTTATAGAGATAAAAAGTGAAAGCAATGTTTTTGACAAAGGAGAAATTCTTCCTATTGAAGACTATGTTAAATTTATAGTTTTAAATTATCAGGACAAATATCCGGATACAGAACTTTCTAAAAAACTTGGTATAAGCCGTAAAAGTTTATGGGAAAAAAGAAAAAAATATGACATCATCAAGAAAAAATAAAACAATTTATATAGACAAAGAAGCCGCTTCCGTACTTGAACTTGTTTCAGAAGGGCTTTTGGCACCTGTCACAAAGCTTATGAATGAACAGGAATCCAAAGAAGTATTACAAAGCGGTCTTGTCAACGGACAGTCTTTTCCTTTTCCTTTTGTATTAGCACCTTCTGGAAGAAAAAATGAAAGAATCATCCCTACTCTTGAGAAAAATGAGGAAGTAACCATTATCTGTAACGGCAAAGAGTTTGCTGTACTGACAGTTGAAGAGACTTTTCCAATTGATCCCAAAGAACGGGTAAAACACATCTATGGCACTGATGACCTCACCCATCCGGGTGTCATGGCCACCATTAAAAGAATAGGCACCTGGGCGCTCAGCGGTAATTATACCATCCTCAACAAAACAAAACATAAGAACAAACTCAAAATTCAAAAAGCAAAAGAGCTTATAGGTGCGAAACACACCTCGTCTTTGATGATGGGAGTAAACCCTCTGCATCGGGCTCATGAAAGGCTAATCCGTCAAACGCTTGAGAGTACCGACCTGCTTGTTATCTTTTTACTCAAACCTTATGACAATGCAAATTTGAAATATGAAGTACGCAAAGAAGCATTAGAGTATTTTATAAACAATTTTCTTCCAAAGAACCGCGTCATTATTGTTCCTTTGGAAAACAGCTATATCTTTGCCGGATATAATGAGATTATTGTTGATGCCATCGTTGCAAAAAACTACGGCTGTGACAGATTAACCATTGGTCGCAACCATGCCGGTTTGGGAATGTTTTATGACTGTAATTCAAACAAATCAATCATAGACAAAGTAACAGGCATAAATATCGAAATAACCGTTGCAAGCGAGTATGTTTACTGTGATGAGTGTAAAACGCTTGTGAGCAAAAACACCTGCCCGCACGGACAGCACCATCAGATCTCTTACCATGCCGACTCTATTTTGGCACTCTTAGAAGCAGGACTTTTACCCCCTGCTGTTCTTATAAGAAAAGAGATTTCATCATTTTTACTCTCAAAACTCTTTCCAAACAGATTTAAAAATCTTGAAAAGCTTTACTATGACACTTTTCCTGTAAAAGGTTTACTCGAAGAGCATACAGAAAAAGACTTTTATCTAGAACTGATGAAACTTTACCAAACAACCTCACTTACATAAGGAAAACAATGAACTGGTTTTTTCTCACCTTAGGATACAGCGGACTCTCCCCTAAAGCTCCCGGAACTATGGGAACACTGGTTTCGCTGCCGCTTGGTATGGTTATACTTGTCTATTTTGACGCAACAACACTTTTTTTGGCTGCACTGCTCATTTCCATTATTGCCATTAAGGTAATAAACAAATATGAAGAGCAGACAAATAATCATGATGATCAAAGAATAGTGATAGACGAACTTGCCGGTATGTGGTTTGCGCTGAGTGTTGCACCGGCTGTCGGTATTGCGAGTTCAGAGATAATGCATCTTCAAAATGGCTTTTTAGTGCAGTCACTTCTCTCTTTTGTTCTTTTTCGATACTTTGACATAACAAAACCCTCTATCATAGGAAGAATAGACCGCGAAGCAAAAGGCGGTGTCGGTGTAATGGGAGATGATATTATCGCAGGTTTTGCAGCCGGAATCTCTTCAGCTGCACTTTGGCAGGGCTGGCTATATATTAGTAAGATGATATAAAAACATCCCCCAATGCCATTAAATTAAAAAAAAACTAGTAGATCTCTTTAACCCTTCCTACTTCACCACTCATTAAACGAACTTTAATGCCATGGGGATGGGTTGCCGATTTTGTAAGAATATCTCTGACAATTCCGTCTGTGAGATAACCGCTTGCCTGATCCTGTTTTAAAACTATCGCAACAGAAGCACCCTGTTTAATATCTGCTCTTTTCATACCATTATTCATTTTCATCCTTTGTTTCATTATAAATTGAGAGCGACGGAAATGCAAATTCCAAAGAATTTTTCTCAAAAATTATCATTATTTTTTCCATAACATCCTGCTTTGTCTTCAGCCACTCTTCCCACTCTACTGATTTTGAAAAACAGTATACAAGTATATTGATACTCGAATCAGCAAACTCATCAAGATACACAAGCAGAGTCTTTTTGACACCTTCAAGATCATCTTTTGAAACAAGTTTTGCTATATGTCCATACTCAATCTCATGCTCATATTTTGTATTTTTTGTTGCAATTTGAGGATGGTTTTGCAGCATCTCTCTGATTTCTTTGATGGCATTTTTAATATCTTCCTGTTTTGAGTCATATTTCACACCCAGTTTCATCTTTATTCTGCGTCCTAGTTTTCTTTTGTTCCAGTTTTTTATATCTTTGGATGCAAAAGTACCGTTTGGAATAGCTATCAATGCATTATCAAATGTTCGCAGTGTTGTCACACGCAGACCGATTTCTACAACAACACCTTCTTTGCCGTCAACCTCTATCCAGTCACCCTGAGAAAAAACATCGCTGAAAAGAACAGAAAGTGTTCCAAAAAAGTTTGAAATTGTATCTTTTGCTGCAAATGCAACTGCAAAACCACCAATACCGAGCCCAGAGAGTACCGCTGTCAAGTCCACCCCTGCAAAATACAGGACAATCAGTAAACCGATAATCACAATAAAGAAATTAATGATTTTCAGCCCGACATTAATCAGTTCACTTTTTATATTTGATTTTTCTTTTTCAAAAGTGTTGAGCTTGATGATGGCTGCAGTATTGACAATAATATAAATAATATAGGTAAAATAAAAGCCGTATATCATGTTAAATATACGGCTCACTTCTTCTATGGAACTGAAATTATTGTAAACATAAATGACCATGTTTACATTAATAATCAGGATGAGGATCTCTATGCTTTTACGCAGTCTTTCCAATATCTGTTCGGAATATCTGCTTAAAAAGTCTATTTGAAGAAACAGTTTTTGTAATGCGATATAAAAAACTTTTCTTAAAAAATAAATCACCAAAATCAGCAAAAAGATAATAATAAGCTTCACAACACTCAGTCCGTAGGACTCTAAAAACCCATCTACAGCTTTAACCAGAGTAAAGGAGTTTATAAAAACAACAGGCTTGATAATATGGTATTTGACATACTTGTTCAATCTGTAAAGTTTATTCTCCGCTTTGTATAAAAAGGCTATAAAATCACTGTTTATCTCCTGCAGCGCATAATATTCCTGTATATTTTTTTTGGCAGCCTGTAGGATGGAAGAAGGATCTTTGAGTGCTAAAATATGTTTATAGTCTTTTGTTGTAATTTTACTCAGAGCCTCCTGATTCTGTGCCGTATAAACATTTAATTTTTCTTCAAAATCCTCAATACTCGGTACATCCAAAGACAAAAGTACATTTTTAATCAATATGTTCTGATTTTTTACAATTTCGTACGACTTGAGCTGTACCTCATCTCTGATAACAGCATATCCGTTGCCAAGGCGTCTGTTAATCGCGATGATTTTTTTCAGTGAAAATATCTCTTTGCTGAAATCCTGCACATGTTCAATATACTGCTGTTTGTTTGATATGATGGTATTTAACTCCTGATCATACATGTACTCCTGTTTTTGCAGTAAATTTTCTATCTGCTCCTGTGAAAGGTTTGCATCATTCATTTGATACACCAGCTGTAGCTGTGCATCTATAAACTCTGAATATTTTACCTTTGCACTCAAAGTGCCGGCAAATATAAAAACAAAAGCCAGTAAAATTATTTTAACTTTTTTAATGGGAAATCCTTTAGATACCTTCAGCTATCATAGCATCAGCTACTTTTTTAAACCCTGCAATATTTGCACCGTCAACATAATTCCCCTCTACACCGTAATCTTTTGCAGTAAGAGCCACCCGTTTACAGATCATCTGCATCGTCTCCTGAAGCTTAAAGTTCACCTTTTCATAACTCCATTTACTCATAGAGGCATTTTGACTCATTTCAAATTCACTCACAGCCACACCTCCTGCATTGGCAGCTTTAGCCGGTGCAAAGCATACTTTATGCGACTGCAGCAAGGCAATCGCATTTGGAGTTGATGGCATATTGGCGCCTTCTGAAACACTTACGCAGCCGTTTTCTATGAGGTTTCGCGCATCTGCTTCATAAAGTTCATTTTGTGTAGCACAGGGAAATGCCGCATAACATGGAACATTCCAAACAACATGCTCTCCTTCGGGATACTCAGATACAGGTGTATATTTTGCTTCCGTATGCGTTTGTACATAGGCTTCCAACGAAGTGCTCCGATTTGATTTGAGCTCCTTTACAAGAGCCAAATCAATACCCCTCGGATCATATACTGTACCGTGAGAGTCAGAGCATGTAACAACCGTAGCACCGATTTCCTGCAGCTTTTCTATTACATGTAAAGCGACATTGCCTGCTCCGCTGACTGTACATATTTTCCCCTCAAGCGGCTCTTTATTCTCAATTTCAAGCATACTCTGTGTAAAATAGACAACACCATACCCTGTAGCTTCGGGACGCATTAAAGAGCCACCAAAAAAGTATGGTTTGCCGGTCAAGGCTCCTTCGTAAGAAGATGTAATTTTTTTATACTCTCCAAAGAGATAGCCGATTTCTCTTGCACCGACTCCAATGTCACCGGCAGGAACATCTATGCGCGGGCCGATATATTTATGAAGTTCTGTCATAAATGCTGTACAGAACTTCATAACTTCAAAGTCACTTTTTCCTTTTGGATCAAAATCACTCCCTCCTTTGGCACCACCTATAGGTAAACCCGTCAGTGAGTTTTTTAAAATCTGCTCAAAGCCCAAAAATTTTAAAATTCCTTCGTTCACACTCGGATGAAAACGAAGTCCTCCTTTGTATGGTCCCAACGCATTGTTAAACTGCACTCGGTATCCTGTATTTACCTGAACCTGGTTGTCATCATTCAACCATGTTACTTTAAATTTTATGATTCGATCAGGAACAACCAATCTGTCCAAAATTCCAAATCTTATATACTTATCATCTGATTCAAGCAGTGGAGCAATTGAATAAATCACCTCCTCCATTGCCTGGTAAAATACATTGTTTTCAGCACAGTTCCCATGTTCAAATTTTCTAATTTCATTCTCTGCTATAGACAAAAAGAATCCTTTATAAACTACTATTGTGAAGGAATTGTAGCACAAGCTGGAAAAAAAGTAAAAACTCTTAAATAAAGTCACAAATTTATCATAAAAGCCCTTGCTTTAAGTCAGTCATAATATATAACATATTATTATGTGACAATCTTGTGATTTACTTATAAGGAACATATTCATGTTTAGAAACAAAAGTATAAAAGAACTCATGTGGTTCTTAACAATAGTAATTGTAATATCTCTCGTTGGTGCAGCGGGGTTTACATATTATGTTCTCAACAGTATAGAGGCAGAGTTCAATGAAATAAAAGAGAGTTCAATTGATACATCTCTTACTATCTATGATATAGAAAAGAGAATGAACTACATCAGCAGAAATGACAGAGATGTCATGCTTGGCGGTGATATTGAAAAAGATAAAAGAGAACTCAGAGAAAATATCAGTGCAATTGCAGAAAATTTCAAAAAACTTGAAAAAGTTTCAAAAAACGGTTCGAACGAGGAACTTCTGAAAAAAGCAAAATATTCAACACTGAAATTTATTAATGAAGCATATAAGTATATAGACTCTTTGACGGCTGATGATATTAAAAACAACAAAGAGGGAATTTACCACATTTATCATCAAAAACTCTCTCCTTTGGCTGTAGAATCACGAAAATATTTTAAAACTTTTGTAAAAGATAAAAAAGAACAATTTAACAAAGACATGAAAGCTATGAAAAATGCTATTACATTTTACAAACTGTTTGTGCTTGGATCAAGTCTCCTTATTATTGTTATTTTATTTTTACTCACTACAAAAATCAGAACTTCCATAGTTTCAGGTATCAATAGATTCAAATGTCTGATAGAAACTGCATCTAATGGTGATTTCAGCAAAAAGAATGAAATCAGAACACAGGGAGATACCGAACTTGATGCGATGGGTAAAGCTCTTAAAATTCTTATAGAACACACTGAAAATATGATTCATGAAGTAAATACTACTATAACAAACGCTTCACAGGGCGATTTTTCCAAACCTATCTCTACTGAAGGAATGCACGGAGAGTTCCTTGTCGCTATTAGAAATGTCAGTAAAAGTATAGATTTTATGCGTGAACAGTATCAAAAAGCACAAAGAGACTCTTTTAACTCAAAACTGAGTGTCAAAAGTGTCAATGTATCCGAATCACTTACAGTTATTCAAGCTGATTTAAAAACAAATATAGAAAAAATCAAAGAAGTAACACAGGCTACAGATTCTGCTGCAAAACTTGCAAATGACTCTCGATCAAATATTAACACTGTTGTCAATGGACTGCATGAACTCAATGAACAGGTAGGAACAAACCATGCAAACATAGACGAGCTGGCTTCACAAACGAACAATATCACTTCAGTCATCGAGCTTATTACCGATATCGCGGATCAGACAAATCTTTTAGCTCTTAATGCTGCCATAGAAGCAGCAAGGGCGGGTGAACATGGCCGAGGATTTGCAGTTGTAGCAGATGAAGTCAGAAAGCTGGCAGAACGTACACATAAAGCAACAAGTGAAATTTCAATCTCTATAAAATCACTCCAGCAGGGGATGAGTGAAATTCAGACAAGTTCTGAAGTCATGAAAGAGACAGTTGACGCTTCTACAGCCAAAATAGAAGAGTTTGAAACAACACTTATAGAACTGAGTGATTCCTCAACAAAAATAGTAGACCAGTCCTACTATATGGAAAACAGTATCTTTATCGTTCTGGCAAAAATCGATCACATTTTATACAAATCAAGAGCATATAACTCTTTGATATCACTCAAAAAAGTCCTCAAAGCAGTCTCATCACATGAGTGTAACCTCGGACAATGGTATGACCATGAGGGCAAAAAACGATTTAGCAATACTGCAGCTTATCCGCAAATTGCACAACCCCATAATATTGTACATGTAAATGCAAATAAAAACCTTGCTTTCCTTGATAAACCAAACGCTCAAGAAGAAGTATTGGAACATGCACAGGATATTTTACACAACTTTGAAACAATGGAAAAAGCATCAGAAGAACTCTTTACACTGCTTGACACCATGCTGAGTCAAACACAAGGAGAAGAGTAAGTTCTTTTTCCTGTTTATTCCCACTCTTCATATTTAGAGTGGGAATGTTTGTCTTTTTTATACCGTTTGGCATTTTTACTTTTTTCTAACTGGTTCACACTGTAAAGTAACTTTTCTTTAATATTATCAATGTCTTCATCAGAATCTTTATAGCCTATCATTTTTTTTACAAGCTGTTGCAAATCTTGAAGTTCTCCCTTATAGAGCTGGACCTCTTCTACCCGATGAAGCAGTTTCAGTGCATTGTCAATTTTTTTGTTGTATTTTTCATGGTCTAGGGCATCACTGTTTAACAAATACGACAAAATACTTTTTTTAAATCTTTCAAGTGCTCTGATATACCGAAGCCGATTTGCATTTTCGATTGCTTTTTTAGATGCTGCCATTGTAAGCCTATTGTTTATTTATGAGTATAATTATACAAGAGATTTCTAAGAACTCGAACAATATTTGGAGAAAATATCATGAAAAAAACAATTTTACTGCTTATGCTCTTTACACTGTCCTTAATGGCAGAAGTAAAAAATGAATATATTTCAAAAGAACTGCTCAAACAAAATATTCCTATCGTAGATATCAGAACACCGGGAGAGTGGAAAGAGACCGGTCTTTTAAAAGGTGCCATTCCTATTATGTTTTGGGATGCAAGAGGAAATTATGATGCAAGAAAATTTTTAAACGAATTGCATAAAAAAGTTGATACAACAAAACCTTTTGCCCTTATCTGCCATACGGGCAGCAGAACTTCCATAGTCGCACCGTGGCTTGCAAAAGAGTTTGGCTACAAAGTCATTAACCTAAAGGGTGGAATGGAGTATGCGACCAAGGGGCTACATATTAAAACAGTACCCTATACCCGATGAGCAGACTAAAAACAGTAGTAAAGTTTTTTCTTTTTCTGACAATTCGAATTGTAATAACATTCGGAGTGCTTGGGTTGATAATTTTTTTACTGTGGGGTGTTCTTTATCTTATTTTTTATTAAAGTAATGATTTTATGACATTACTGACACCCTGGTGCAGATTATAATTGGCTATTGGAAAATCCAGACTTTCATTTTCCAGATTTACTGTATACCTGCTTAAATATGTTCCTAACTCACTCAAGTCTATCGGTGTGTACTTTTCACATTTTTTAGTATCAAGTTTTGTTCGCAGTAATTTATTTGCCTCATTAGAGTGTGCAAGTGTAAAAGCCAGTGTTTTCAAACTTAAAAAATCACTCCATCGAAGAAAAATCTCGGGAGTCAGCGTCTCTATATATTCCCCTTCCGGTGTAAAAAGCAAATCATTATCTCGCAAAGGAACCAGTACCGATAAAATCGCACGTGAAAAAGGGGCCACTTTATCAGTCCAAAACGGTGACTCATTTCTTGTTTTGAGTTCTTTCTCGATTTCATTTACTATCGTATCTACACTTTCATTTTTAAAAAGTTCATATGTTTTTTGTTTCATACCCTAATCCATGTAATATTTTTTATAATCATACACTTTTAGTATATAATTTCACATTTAAAAAGGAGCAATAGTATGAAATTACCACCCCAATCCACTAAAAACTAATACCTAAAAGAGGAGCGATAATTGCTTTAAGCTTCTAAAAAAGCAAGGTGATAAAAGATGGCAATAAAAGCAAGAGATAAATTAGCAAAGAAGCGTTCTAGAA
>Ga0256840_1002681_pt1 | contig 15397 bp, 12 predicted proteins | sample 355202metaG_FD_185969 | JGI IMG/M metagenome (GOLD analysis project Ga0256840, IMG submission 185969) | Hydrothermal vent microbial communities from Mid Atlantic Ridge, Atlantic Ocean - 355-202 | ecosystem: Environmental > Aquatic > Marine > Hydrothermal vents | place: Atlantic Ocean: Mid... | reverse complement strand
GTAGTTGAGTTTTTTTGGTCACAATAGAGTCTATCTTTTGATATATCGAGGTAGATTCCACTCAAATGATTTGTTATAAAGTGATTTAAAAGCGAAATTCCCTTAGCAAAATCATACTCATCAAAAGCCTCTTTGGTTTGAGCAAATACACTACTCGCTTTTGCCAAAATCCAACTATCTATCGGTGAAAAATTCTCTAATTTTTCCAAAGTTTCCAAATCATTTACATTAGCAAGCAAAAATCTAAAAGTGTTTCTTATCTTTCTGTACTGTTCACTTACCTGTTTCAAAATTCCATCGCTTATCTTTAGATCGGTTGTATATTCACTAACTCCAACCCAAAGACGAAGTATCTCTACACCGTACTTTTTAGCTATATCGCTTGGAGCTACAACATTTCCTTTTGATTTGCTCATCTTTTCACCATTTTGATCAACCGTAAAACCGTGAGTTAGTATGCTTTTGTACGGAGCTATGCTATTGTTTGCGGTGCTAACCAAAAGTGAGCTTTGGAACCATCCACGATGCTGATCACTACCCTCAAGATACATTGATGCCGGATAGTCTCCTGCGTCATAATCAGAGGATTCTAAAACTGCTCTCCAAGTGCTTCCACTATCAAACCAAACATCGAGTATATCCATCACCTTTTCAAGATTTTGTGCATCATAACCACTACCTGGAACAAGCAGGTCTTCTATCTCCAAATCCCACCAAGCATCCGCCCCTTTTTCTTCAAAAGTTTGGGCGATGAAGTTCATCACTTTTTCATCAAATATCGGTTTGCCTGTAGTTTTATCTCTAAAAAATGCTATAGGAACTCCCCAATCTCTCTGCCTTGAGATACACCAATCAGGTCTATTTTCTATCATGGTTTCTAGTCTCTTCTCGCCAGTTTTTGGATAGAATTTTACATTTTTAAGCTCATTTAATGCCATATTTCTAAGAGTATCTCTATCCTCTTTTTTCTCATCCATAGCTATAAACCACTGTTTTGTAGCTCTATATATCACTGGCTTATGAGTTCTCCAGCAAAATGGATATGAGTGCGTAAATTTTGAAACTTTTAAAAGATTATCCCCTAAAAGCTCCAAAATCTTCTCATTTGATTTAAATATATGCTCTCCCACAAAACTAGAAGCATCCGGTAGTAGCGACTCTCTCACTACTGTTTCATCATAACAACCTCTCTCATCGACTGGCATTATCACTTCTAAATCATATTTTAGCCCTACTCTATAGTCATCTTCGCCGTGTCCTGGAGCTGTATGAACGCATCCGCTACCGCCATCCATCGTTACATGTTCGCCCAAAATAAGCTTGGAATCTCTGCCATTTAGTGGATTTGTTGCATATAGATTTTCAAGCAGGCTAGCTTTAAATGTTTTTGTGATTTTACCTTTTACAATCTCTTCTTCTAAAAGTGAAGGATATAACTCTTTTGCCACGATAAAACCATCACTTGTAACAACATAATCTTCTTCGGGGTTAAAGCTGATAGCCATATTTGCAGGAAGTGTCCATGGAGTTGTAGTCCAGATTATGACACTTGTATCACCCTCAACTTGAAGAGCTTTTTTTGCTTCATCTTTCAGAGGATATGCTACAAATATAGAGTAATCCTCTTTGTTTTCGTACTCTACTTCAGCCTCTGCCAATGCAGTTCTAGCCGCCCATGACCAATAAACTGGCTTGCTTCTTTCGATCAAAAGACCTTTTTTTGCTACTTCGCAAAGAGATCTGTATATGTCAGCTTCAAATTTAAACTTCATGGTCATATATGGATTTTCCCAATCGCCCACAACGCCTAATGCTTTAAACTCATCTCTTTGTATATCTATGAATTTTCTTGCATGTTCTCTACATAGCTCTCTGATTTTGCTCTTTGGAAGAGTCTCTTTCTTCTGTTTTCCTATCTTTTTCTCTACTTGTTGTTCGATTGGAAGTCCGTGGCAATCCCAACCTGGAACATATCTAACATTTTCTCCAAAAACATAGTGGGTTTTTACTATTATATCTTTTAGTATCTTATTTAGCGCGTGTCCTATATGGATGTGACCATTTGCATATGGTGGTCCATCGTGCAAGAAGAAACTCCTCTTTGCATCTTTTCTATTCTCTATCATTTTTTTATACACATTGCTATCTTTGTCAAACCACTTTTTATATCTTTTAGGTTCATTTTGAGGAAGATTTCCTCTCATAGAAAAAGTTGTCTTTGGTAATAGTAATGAATCTTTATAATCCATAATCCCTGCACTCCTTAGTAAAATTGTATGATATTATCTGACTTTAGGTCAGATTTTATCTAAAATCTATTTAAGAAGCACTTATTTGGTATAATACATTTAAATTCATAAGGAGCTTAACATGGAAAATCAACTAATCATCATAGGAGAAGAACTTTTACTTAACAAGCCTTATATGGAGTATGTTGATGAACAATTGACTCTACATGTAGGCTTTTTTGACTCTAGGGTAATTTTGCGTAGAAATGATAGTGACTTTTTTATAAAATTAGAAGATTTGGTCTCTAAAAGTCAACAAAATATAATCCTCGTTCAAAAGGACTCTTTTACTTTTGTAAATAAAATCATATCAACGATGAGTGAAGACAGACTAGAGTTGATAGATGATATGCTTATACCATCGAAGAGCATACTATATTCGAAAGACTCTTTTGTTATCTCCAAAGATGAAAAAATCATAAATGTTATAAGTCTCAAAGAGAATGAAGAACTTCCAAATATACTCATTGAAAACAGTAAAAGTGTTAAAAATTTTACTGTTGTAGATATTGATTTGGACTCTTTGAAGCTATTGATTGAACCAATATGCTCAACATACGAAATTAAAATCAAAGCTACTTCTATAGTTGAGGGATTGATTAAAATAAATGCAACTGCATCGAAATATGGGGATTTAGAAAATTTTCTAAAATCCATAAGTACTCTTTTTAGTGGAAAATTTATAGATAACGATGATGTAGTGGAACATATAACTGAAAAACTTAAACAAAATAATAAAAAAATCACTTCTGTTGAAAGCTGTACTGGAGGTCTTATCAGCTCTATGATAACAAAAATCCCTGGCTCTTCAAATGTGTTTGATGGGGGAATTGTGAGTTATGCAAATGAGATAAAGGAGTCATGGCTAGGAGTTAGTAAAGATACTCTGGAAAAGCTTGGAGCTGTTAGCGAACAGTGTGTAAGAGAGATGCTTGATGGCATTTTAACTGCAAGTCGTGCTGATTTTGCTCTAGCAACAAGTGGAATAGCTGGTCCAAGCGGAGGAAGCGAGAACAAACCAGTAGGAACAGTTTTTGTTGGCGTAAAGTCAATAAACCAAAAAGCAAAAGTATATAGACTGCACTTAAAAGGAGACAGACATTATATACAGACTCAAAGTGCTTATTTTGCCTTTAAACTGCTCTTAGAGTTAGATAAAAAACTCTTTTTTTGAAAAAATATCAAATTTAGCAAAATATCTCTTGACAAATATATAATTTTTCTCTATAATTTCATCCTCATTACAAAGATGTCGTCTTGTAAGTGAGAGTTTTAAGTGACTCGTTAGCTCAGCCGGTAGAGCATCTCCCTTTTAAGGAGGTGGCCGTTGGTTCGAATCCAACACGGGTCACCATTTTTTTATATATAGAGTGTGACCCCATCGTCTAGTGGTCCAGGACCCCGCCCTTTCACGGCGGTAACAGGGGTTCAAATCCCCTTGGGGTCGCCATATTTCTCTAGTTTCCTGGACATTTTTTATTTTCTTAAATTGGTCGTTTAGCTCAGTTGGTAGAGCGCCACCCTTACAAGGTGGATGTCAGAAGTTCGAGTCTTCTAACGACCACCATTTAGTGACACAAAACTCAGATTTATCTAGGTTTTGTTTAGGTTGCGGCGGTAGTTTAGTTGGTTAGAATATCGGCCTGTCACGCCGAGGGTCGCGAGTTCGAGTCTCGTCCGCCGCGCCATTTTCTTCATTTTTTAATTCAATTTTATGACCCCATCGTCTAGTGGTCCAGGACCCCGCCCTCTCAAGGCGGTAACAGGGGTTCAAATCCCCTTGGGGTCGCCATTATTAAAGCCTATTTGCTCTCTCTTTAAAACCTTCATTTTCATATATATCTATCTCTGTCAAATATCCAGGATTTGCTTTTTTCAACTCTCTATCCATGTATGCTATCAATTTTGCATCTGCATTTTTATGGCTAGAGATAAGAAGTACAAAATTAAGGTATATTTTTATATCTTTTGGGAGCTTGCTGTTTTTCTTAGGAGGAAATTTTAAGTCATTTTTGACTATATCTATAGCTTTTTTCAACTCCGCAGTTGTACTACTTGTTCTAGCAGCAATTTCTGTCATCTCTTTGATCGTAAATCTCTTTTTGACAACTGGTTGTTGCTTGCTCTTTTTTGTAACTACCACCGTTTTGGTGCCATTTTTTACTATAACCAGAAGTACAATGAATACTACTATTATGATTAAAACTACGGCACCAATTAATATATATTTTTCACTCATTTCATATTATAGCAAAAATTTAAAGTCTCTTTTCCATTTTCCGATTTCTAAAGGCCAATATAATCACAATAAATACAGTAGCTATAGTATAATAAACAAATGTTGGTATCGGAACAGGGTCACCAGAAGCATATGAGTGCATTCCTGATAGATAATAATTTACACCAAAGTATGTCATTATCACTGAAGCGTACGCTAAAGTCGATGCAACAGCAAAAGCAAATGGAGTGTTTAGTTTTGGTATAAATCTAAAGTGAACAACTGCTGCAAAGACCAAGATAGATACTAATGCCCATGTCTCTTTTGGATCCCAACCCCAGTATCTTCCCCAACTCTCATTTGCCCAAACACCTCCAAGGAAGTTTCCCATAGTGAGCAGGCTTAAACCCAAAATCATACCCATTTCGTTGATTCTAGTTGCTTCGATGATACTTCTGTCTATCTCATTGTTTCGCTTAGTGTCAGAGCCTGGCTTTCTCAAGATAAATAGAAACAGTGTAAAGAATCCCAACAAGGAACTAAGACCTAAAAATCCATAACTAGCAGTTATAACCGATACATGTATATTTAACCAGTATGATTTTAAAACTGGCACTAGAGTAGTCATTTGTGGATCCATCCAACTCAGATGAGCTACAAAAAGTGTAACACCTGCAAGTATAGATGTTAGGGCTAAAGATATGATAGCCTGTCTTGAAAATATCAATCCAGCAAGAACAATAGTCCATGCGATATAGATCATGGACTCATATCCATTACTCCAAGGTGCATGCTCAGTTATGAACCATCTTATGCCCAAGCCTCCTGTATGTGCCGCAAAAGCCAATACATTTAGCCAAAAGATTATCTTTGTGATCCATCTTATGTTTAGTGATGGTTTTGCCATTTTTGAAAATATAAACAACAATAGTATCAAACCACTTATCAGATAGACGCTCATCAGTTTTTGAAAAATCTTCGCTTTATTAAAAAATATCTCTGCTTTTATCTTGCTTGGATTTGGAATAATAGCACTTGCATACTGCTCTTGATACTTTTTGATATTATCAATAGCTTCATCAGCTTTACTCCAATCCCCTTTTGTGAGACCAATCTGTATGCCATCGAAGTATGATGTGAGTATCTTTCGCACCTCTTTAACCTCATTTGATGGAAATGTTCTTATCGCTTGTTCTGGTCCGTACCATTTATTAGAAGGATCATTTACTTTTGGGATCATCTTAAAAATTTCGCCCGTATAGACCATATATGAGATATTTAACTTTTCATCAACTTTTAGTACATCTTTGTCAAATTTATTTCTATCTGATGGACTCTTTCTGCTTGCCTCTTCGGCATATCTATTTAATTTATAAGTAGAACCATCTTTTTTCTTTCCAAAAAATTGATTGAAATCAGCATATTTTTCATCTGGACTCATACCTAAAATCTTTTTCAGTTTTGGATCATAAACCTTTATAATTTTCTCTTTTTGCCACTCTTTTGGGGATGCCATCATGCCAAGTGTCACTTGATTTGGTGTTAAACCTTTATAATTTGAACTTCTATATACTTTATTTAAAAAATCCGTTGAAACAGTATCTATTGGCATGATTCTACCATCTCTACTTTGAACCAAGATAGTTCCAAAATGATCTGCACTTGCTTTATCAAATTTTTTCAAAAAATCAAAAGTAGCATCTGCTTTTAGGGAAACAGTTTGTAGCATTCCTATAGCTAGAAATAGCGCTAGAAGAATAGATTTTGTCTTATTCATATCTCTTTGAACCATGTGGGCTAATTTTCTAAATCTACTCTTAGGGTTTAAGATATTCAGAAATAGACCTAAGCCCAACAAAAAGTAGCCTAGATAAGTTGGCCACTTTCCTGGATCTCTGTTTACTGACAATATTGTACCTAACTCATCTTGATCATATGAAGATTGGTAAAATCTATAACCCCCATAACTTAGTATGTGATTCATATATATCCTAAATGGCATTTTTACACCTTTTGCTTTATCTATCACTTCAACTTCACTAGCATATGACATAGGCGACATAGAACCCGGATACCTGTCTAATTGAAACTCTATCAATTTTAGAGCAAATGGTAGTTTTATGATTTTGCTTCCCCACTCAAATCTAAAAGGAGTACCAGCAATCATAACTTTTTTAACAAAACCTTTTGAGCCTTTGCCTCTTCCAAACATCGCTACCTCTTGTCTCTTGCCTTTGTAGTTAACATCTACTATGACTGCGGAAAGCTTCATCCCTTTTCTGCCCTTAAACAGTGGGTTTGTTTCACTGACAATTTTCTCTTTTGCACTAACAAGCATCTGTCGAGGTGCGATATTGACTTTTCCTATAGTGTAAAGTTTTCCTGTCTTAAACTCATACTCTTTATTTGCTTCAAAACTTCCTCTTTTGTTTTTAAGCATCTCAAACCAGCCTATCGGTTTTCCAGATTTTATATAAAATTTTCCATTTTCGACTCTGATTTTGACTATGTTTTTACTTGTTGGGGTTGTTGGTGTATCAAATGCTATGATGTTATCACCTGCGATATAGATTTGACCTTTTTTGAGAGTTGTGTTTTCAGGAGTTCCATTTGCGCTTACAAGCATTGTAATGGCTGGTTTTCCATTTGGATCACTAACTAGTTTTGTTACTGCATTTGGTACAAACTCTTTAAATTTTACTTCCGCCTTATCACCATCTACATTTAATTTCATGTCAAATTTATTATTTCCTACAGGAGATAAGAGTTTTCTTATCATAGTTTTATAGAGTTTATCTCCCTTGATGGCACTTACACTTATATAAGAATCACTCGAAATCATTCTATTTTCGGTATCTCCATTTCTGATGTGTAGAATTCCCTCATAGCCAAAATATCTAGTTACTCCTGAACCTATAAGTATAACGATAAAACCTAAGTGAAATAAAAATGCTGGTATTTTATCTTTTTTGTACATTTTGTATCTATATATATTGTAAGCTAACAATACACCAAGAGCGATTTGGATAGCTTCAAACCACCAAGATGTATATACAACAGACCAGGCAGCATCGGTACCAAAATCATTTTCGATAAATGTAGCAACAGCACTTGCAATAGCAAATAAAAATAGAAAAATTACTGCTGTTTTGATAGATAGAAGTGTTTTGAAAAATTTAGACATAAAATCCCCTAGATTATAATTTGTGATATAGGGGATTTTATCAGATGAAAGTAAATATTATATCAACCGCCCAGGTATTTTTCTCTTATAGAATCATCTCCGATGAGATCTTTTGCATCTCCACTTATGGCAATCTCTCCATTTTCTAGAACATAGGCACGATCAGATATACTAAGTGCTGCATAGGCATTTTGCTCAACCAACAGTATAGTAATTCCTTCGTCTCTAAGACGAGTAATAGTCTCAAAGACTTCACCAACAATCTTTGGTGCAAGCCCAAGACTTGGCTCATCTAGCATCAAGAGTTTCGGCTCGCTCATCAAAGCCCTTGCGATTGCAAGCATCTGCTGTTCACCACCACTTAGCGTTCCTGCCATCTGAGATTTTTTCTCTCCAATTCTTGGGAAAAGTTTATACATTTCATCTTTTAGATGTTCATAATTCTCATCATTGTTAAATGCACCCATCCTTAGATTCTCTTCTACGCTTAAGTTTATAAAAACTCTTCTACCTTCAGGAACCAATGCTAAACCTTTTTGCACCAAAGTATGAGTTTTATGGTTTTTTGTATCATATCCACCAAATACTACTTCGCCTTTTCTTTTTATACTGTTTAACAAAGCTTGGAGTGTTGAAGTTTTTCCTGCTCCATTAGAGCCTATCAATGAGATAATCTCACCCTCTTTAACTTCAAAATCAATTCCTCTAACAGCAGCTATTACTCCATAATAGACTTCTAAATTTTTAACTTTAAGCATGTTTAAAATCCCCCAAATAAGCCGCAACAACCTTTTCATCCACTATCGCATCAGCTGGTTTTCCCTCAAAAATCTCTTCACCATAATCAAGAACTAAGACTTTATCACACATGTTATTAACAAACTTCATATCATGCTCTATCAGTAAAATTGTCAAGCCATACTCTTTTTTGATTTTCAATATAATTTGCGATAGATCTTCAGTTTCATTTGGATTCATCCCGGCTGCTGGCTCATCTAATAGAAGCAGTTTTGGATTTGTAGCCAAAGCTCTTGCAATTTCAACTTTTCTTTGATTTCCATAGCTCATGGAAGAGGCATTTGTATCTGCATACTCGGCTATTCCAAATCTCTCTAGTATATCCATGGCTTCTCTTTTTATGTTTTTCTCATACATAAAATACCTAGGCAGTCTTAAAATAGACTCAAAATATGAGTAGTTTGCTTGATTGTGAAAACCTATAAGAACATTATCCAAAACACTCATACTCTTAAAAAGTCTTATGTTTTGAAAAGTTCTGGCGATTCCTTTTTGAACTATCATATTTGGCTTCAATCCACTCAACTCTTCGTTATGAAAGAGAACTGTCCCTTTTGTCTGTGTATAGTTCCCTGTGACTATGTTAAATAGTGTAGTCTTACCTGCTCCATTTGGTCCTATCAAGCCATAAATCTCCCCTGTTTGCACACCAAAGGAGAGGTCATCTATAGCTGTAACTCCACCAAACTGCATAGTTATATTTTGAAGTTCAAGTACCATTATTTGCTCCTTCTAAAGAGATCTGTAAGCTCTTTGTTTCCAAACAAGCCTCTTCGAGCAAACAACATCAGCACTATCAAGAGTATGGAGAAGACTACCATTCTGAGCCCCGGATGTGCTCCTGTATTGTAACCAAAGATATCCATATTTTGATCCAAAAATCTCAACCACTCGGTTCCGCCCATAACCAATATCGCTCCAAGAATAGTTCCACTCATAGAACCCAATCCACCAAGCACGATGATGATAAGAAGTTGGAATGTAAGTAAAAATGTAAACTGATCCGGTGCAATTGTAGTAAGCATAGAAGCCATCAGTCCACCGCCGACACCCTCAAAAAATGCACTTGTCATAAATGCGTATGTTTTTATCCAAAAAGTATTTATCCCCATGGCGATAGCTGCATCTTCATCATCTCTTACAGCTTTCATCGCTCTACCGTGTTTTGAATAGATGATATTTAGCATTATTATAAGTGTTACTATCATGATAAAGCCAGTCCAATACAGATTTGAATTTCCTGGTATATCATTTAAGCCCAACGCACCATTTGTTATAGATGGTTGGTTCATAGCATAAATTCTTATGATAAATCCAAAACCAAGTGTAACGATAGCAAGATAATCACCTCTAACTCTAAATACCGGAATCGATAATATAAAAGCCAATGCCGAAGCTACAACACCACTCATGATGAGTGCCGGCAAAAATGAGGTATGCATCGAGAGTACAAAAGGTGATGGATCTACCAATGCAAACATATCTATCTTTGTTTCTGAAGGTATAAGAAATAGTGCTGTTACATAAGCGCCAATAGCCACAAAGCCATTTGGCTCAAGTGAAAACTGACCAGCAACTCCATTTATGAGATTGTAGCTTAGTGCTAAGATAGCAAAAATAGCAATATTATTTAAGATACTTACAGCATAAGGATCAAAGTGATTTTGTGCAAACCAGACAAAAACGATGGCTACGACTAAAAAAGTTAATTTTATAATTTTCATATCTATCGCTCCTTAAAATCTACTGCGTTCAAGATCTTGACCCATTATGCCTGTTGGTTTAAACAGTAGCACCAAAATCAAAAAGACAAATGCAAAAGCATCTTTATAACCGCCTAGTTCTGGCATAAATGCCACAACAACTATCTCAGTAAATCCAAGTATAAATCCACCGATTACCGCTCCTGTAACACTTCCGATACCACCCAAAACTGCAGCTGCAAAAGCTTTAAGTCCTACGATAACACCCATAAGTGGATCTATCGAAGGATAACTCACCGCATAAAAGATACCGCCAACTGCCGCTAGACCTGAGCCCATAGCAAAAACCAACATAATGATAAAATCAGCATTTATCCCCATGAGTTTAACTGTTGGTATATCAAATGCGAGTGAGCGAATCGCCATGCCGTATTTTGTTTTGTTTAATATCCACAGCATAATAAAAAGCAAAATGAGTGTCACAGTTGGTATGATAATAACTGTAACTGGAATATACATACCTTTAAAATGAAGAATCTTAGTCATATAATCTGGTGCGCTAAATGCTCTAGGCACACCTCCAAAAAGCACATTGAAAAGATTTTCCAAAAAGAAACTGATACCGATAGCTGTAATCAAAAGAGAAATTTTTGGTGCATCACGAAGTGGTTTGTAGGCGATCTTATCTGTTAAAATACCTGTTACCATAGCTGCAAAAATAGCTAATATAACAGCTAGTCCAAAAGGAACACCTGAAGCGTGAGCAAAATAAGCAGTAAATGCACCTACCATCATAATATCGCCGTGAGCGAAGTTTATAAGCCTTAGTACCCCATATACCAAGGTATATCCAATAGCAATCAATGCATACATACTACCAAGGCTTATACCGTTGACCATCTGTTGCATAAAAGTTAAAATATCCATTTAGGAAGCCCCTATATAATTTTGAAGAGTTTGAAGAATTGGATAGAGAAAAATCTCTATCCAATAGTTTAGTTTATGGATTTACTGTAGTTAAATAAGCAAATTTACCATTTTTAACAACATTTACAACACCTGATTTTACCGCATCGCCATTTTTATCTATATTGATGATACCAGTAACTCCGTGGAAGTTTTTAGTTGCTCTTAAGTTCTTGTTAACGCAAATTTTATCAGCTGGATTAGCACATTTATTCATAGCTGCCAAAATCATATTGTATCCATCAGCTGCAAGTGCACCCATAGAGTCAGCTGGTTTGTTATATTTTGCATGAAAAGCTTTTACATATGCTTTAGCTTCTGGTGAAGTGGCTGCTGCTTCATTAAAGTGATCACTATACATAAAACCTTCAGCTGCTTTTCCGCCTATCTTGATAAGCTCAGGGAAACCAACGCCATCACCACCGATAAATGGTGCTTTAACGCCCATAGCTCTTGCTTGTCTTACCATCAATGCTCCTTCAGGATAGTATCCAGTAAATGCAACGATGCTAGGATTTTTAGCTTTTATAGTAGAAACTTGCGCATTAAAATCTTTATCTCCAGAGTTTATGATAACTCTTCCGACTATCTTTCCGCCTCTTTTTGTATAGGCTTTCTTAAATGCTTTTGAAACACCTACAGAGTAGTCTTGCTTAGCATCTGTTACAATTATAGCTGTTTTATAACCATGATCATATGCATAGTTTGCTTGGATAGCACCTTGAAAAGGGTCTATGAAACATGCACGAGTTACGAATTTTTTACCTTTTGTAACTCTTGGATTTGTTGAAGCATGAGTTATCATCGGTGTTTTAGCTTTTTCAGCGATTGGTGCCATAGCCATTGAGTTTGAACTTGCAACTTCACCCAAAATAGCAGTAACATGATTTTTATCAATCAATCTTTTTGTAGCAGTTGCAGCTTCAACTTTATCGCCTCTATCATCTAGTACAATTAACTTTACTGTATCACCATTTTTAAGTGTATGATTCTGAGCATAAGCAATATCAAGACCGCCCTTACTTGTTTGACCGAAAGCCGCAATAGGACCTGTAAGTGGTAGAACCACACCAATCTTAACCTCTTTTGCATAAGACATGCTAGCAATCAACGCAGCACTAGCTACGATAGTTGAAATCTTCTTCATTCATTCTCCTTAAGTTTTATAATGTGAGTAATTTTATCAGCTTTTTTTAAAAAAGGCAAGAAAAAAAAGGGTATTTTTTAGACATTTGAGGAAAAAGAGCAAGATAAGCAATTATTATTTAAAATTTTATAATTCCTATCATTTTTAGAATTATACCAGCAACTAGCGAGATGGTTGCTATGTTAAACATTCTAAGATTTGAAAATTTTGCATCATAGTGTCTGTCTCTTTCTATTATATAATCTCGAATAGTCACTTCTTGAGCTTTTGTAAGCGCTTCTATCTTAAAAGTAAGATTAACAATACTATCGTTTACTTGTTCAAATTTTTTATCAACTTGCTCAAATCTCTTGTCAACTTTGTCAAATCTTTTGTCAACTTGTTCAAATCTTTTGTCAACTTGTTCAAATCTTTTGTCAACTTGTTCAAATTTTTTGTCAACTTGTTCAAATTTTTTGTCAACTTCAGATTTAAAATCATCTATCTTTTTGTCAACTTGTTCAAATCTTTTATCAACTACCTGTTTAAAATCTCTCAGTTCTTCTTTGTTTTCTTTCAATTGTTCTTGGAGCATATCGAAGCTTCTTTCGAAGTATTGTGAGGTTGGTATGAACTTAGCAACTAAAATTTCCATTGATTTTTCATTTATAACAACTTCATTTTGTCTATCTTCTTTCACGGTTATCCTCCTATATATAAAACCTGACTATGTTTTACTCGCTGTCTATTAACTTTTTCAACAGTTGAACAAATTTGAGTATGAAAAACATAAATACTCCAACTACAATTAAAAGTAAATACCTGACCCCGTATCTCTATTTTGTTATTTCATAAGCACCATACATCATTGCAGAAATGAAAGCAACCATTGTTATTGTTATTACTATAGCTGGTAATGTCATTTAATATCCTTTAATTCATTTGTTTTTTTATGTAACAATTTAACTAAAAATACAAATATTGCTAACAATATTAATATCAATATATTTGCTGCATAAAAAAGATAATTAAAATTACTTATATTATACATTTTGGTAACACCAGAACCAGTAGATAAAACTACCGCCACAATAATTGTCATATACAATCTAATATTATTAATAAAATCTTTTGCTCTATCTAAATCTGCGATAGATAATTATACAATAAAACAGTAAATATAGAAAATTTGTTTGTTAGAGATTTGGTTTTCGGGTGAAACCTATATGAATTCTCAATGATAAAAATTAAAAACAAGAAGCAAAAAAAGTAAATTCCCAATACCTGACCCTGCTTCCCTTCATTATTGTATTGATTATTGCAAGTAACTTGATTTTTCTTCTGATGAATCTTCTATTTTATTTTGTGTTTTATTTGACGATGTTGAAGTTGTGCCTTTTATATAACCAATTATTGCTTTTAAATCTATACTTCTCATAGATTGTGCAACATCTTGCATTAGCATCTTCATAGAACTGCCAAAATGTTCGTCTCTTTTGTAGTTATCCATAGCGGTTTCTATCTCTTGGGCACTCATATTTTTCAAAATTCTACTGCCTGCACCTGCACCCCTTTCACCATTTTGGCCATGACATGATGCACATCTTTTTTGGTATAGAGCTTGACCACTTTGAATAGGTGTGCTCTCTCCTAGAACAGAGTTCATAATTGAATCACTTTTTTTATAGACTTTTACCTCTACTTTTCCATCTTTTGAGTATTTTTCAACTAAAGCTTTTAAATCTTTTGCAAATTGTCCTTTTGCTTCAAAAACATATGTATCATTTTCTCCGGCTATCATGGTTGTAAAAAAAAGCACTAAAGAGAGAAGTATCTTGTACATGTAAATTCCTTATATAAAAATATTTGTAAATTATATCGATTTTTTCTTTAGAGAGTGCTTTGAGGAGGGTTAAAAATAAAAAAGGGATAAAGTCACAAGAGTAACTTTATCCCACGGTTTATAGAGATCTAACTTTTAAACTAGAAGTTATATTGAGCTTGAAATCTAGCAAGAGTCTTGTCATCAGCACCAGCTGCTACAGGACTTGCAGAACCATATCTAAAGTAAGTTGAAAGTTTTTTGCTAACATTATATCCAACTTGACCATAGTATTGATCATCAAATGTACCATTGTCATAACTAACATAACCAACTTTTACGCTTACTGGTCCAAATGCACCTTTTACTTCACCGAAGTATGCACTCTCGTCTTTTTGGTTGATTTGAACAAGTCCATAGATACCACCATAGATCAAATCGTTATCACCTTCAGCTGATCCATCTATCGTAACATCACCTGCATCTTTGTCATTATTAACATAACCAACTCTTACAGCTGCTGGGCCGAATTTACCAGAAACTTGTAAACGAAGAGTACTTGCTGTTGGATCAAGTGTTGCATCAGGATTTGCTTGAGCATATTGAGCTTTAACTGCAACCGGTCCTACATTTGCACCACCTTCTACAAAAATGAACTTTCCGCCATTGTTAGCACTAGAATTCTCTGAGTCAGCTTTTACATACCAAGCTCTAGCATTAAACATTTTATTTGAATAAATAGCTGCTACGGCTGTAAGTGCATTTGTAACTGCTGAGTTATCTGTAAAGTAAGCACCGGCTAAAGTTAAACCACTCATTGGACTAACTAAAACTTTAAGACCTACCGCATCTGTATCATCTAGCGGAGAACCTGTGTACATTCTACCTAGCATAACTTTAGTATTAGCAAAACCACTATAAGTCATAACTGCTCTATCAACTAAAAATGAACCCTTTCCTAATACAGCATTTGTACTAGTAGCTCTATCCATAGTAGCTCTTACAAAGTATTGTACATTCTCATTTACTGCACCTGTTAATCCTGCTCTGATTTCTACTTTACTGTATGCTTCTGAACCAGATGCATCGTGAAATCTATAGTATCCGTATCCACTTAAGTTTACGCCTTTGATTGCGTCTGTGAGTGGTGTTGCGCTTGCGAATGAAAACGCACCTGCTGCCATGATAGCTGCCAAGCTAAGTTTAGCTAATTTCATATATATCTCCTTGAAAAAATTTTTAATACGCAAGCATTGTATCACAAAGTTTTATAGAAATCAATAAAAAATAGA
>Ga0256840_1002680_pt1 | contig 15414 bp, 12 predicted proteins | sample 355202metaG_FD_185969 | JGI IMG/M metagenome (GOLD analysis project Ga0256840, IMG submission 185969) | Hydrothermal vent microbial communities from Mid Atlantic Ridge, Atlantic Ocean - 355-202 | ecosystem: Environmental > Aquatic > Marine > Hydrothermal vents | place: Atlantic Ocean: Mid... | reverse complement strand
GAAGAGATGAAGAGCTTAAAGCTGTTCCTCCGACAATGGTTAGAGCAACTGTGCCTTGTAAGAATTTTCGTCTTGAAACTTCTACTTGCATATCTCTATCCTTACTTTATAGATATAAAACTAAGCGACATTATACGCCTCAAAATATTAAGGATAGTTGAAATTGTCGAATAGTTATTCAGGAGAGATAAGGGCCGATATAATCAGCCCTTATATTAATCAGGATCAGTCTCCAAGTAAAGAATTTTATCGCCTATATAATATAATGTTATAGCTATGCCGATAGCACCCAAAGCTATAAATATCTCTGTAGTGCTTGGAAAATACTCTACAAATGAAGGCGGAAGTTGATACTCTCTTAACTTAAGAGTTTGCATTGGAAAAACTTGAGTTTCATGCACCAAGTCATATCTCATAAAAAAGATACCTATCATACCTGTAAAAGAGGCAAATACTATCGTTTTGATAGCTTTTGCATTACTAAAAAGTATGATAAAAAAGGGCAGCAAAATACCCAAAAATATCTCTCCAACCAAAAATGGAGCCGATTTTAATGCATGCAAAGCAGTCTCTGCTCTCTCAGGAACGCCACCGTAAATCAGCGTCAACATTCTCCAAATTTCAAAAAACAGTAAAATTGCCAACAAAAGTCCTAGTATCTTAGCCGTAGCTTCCAGAGTTTTTTTCATCTCGTCAGGAAAGTTCAGTTTATACTTAAAGCCATACATTAAAAATATAAGATAACACCCTGTAACCATAGCTGAGAGTATAAAGTAGAGAGGATAGTATATACCGTTGGCCATTGGTCTTCCAACTAAAAATCCAAAAACCGCTCCCAGGTTTGAGTGAGCTGCCACTCCTACGACCAAACCAAATATACCAAATCTTTTTGCCCACTTGTGATCATGTCTTAGCAAAAAGAAAAATTCTACTACTATAAATATCATATATAGCGAGTACAAAACACCCATACCCCAGATAGCCGATGTCATGCCGGGACTTATTGTATTGTATATCATCATCCTAAAAGGGTGACCTATCTCTAAAAATATAACAATAAAACCTGTTAAAAGCGTTACAACAGCACCATGTATAGCTCTCTTTGCAAAAGGTTCTAAAACTTCTACTTCAAAAACATGCCCTATTGCAGACATTATACAAAGCCCGGTAGAACTTACAACAAAAAATATATACATTGCTATCATAAGCCCCCAAGGGTGTTCTCTGGTTACACCATAGGCATGGTGCCCATGTTTTAGATAGTTTACTACTCCGACAACAAAAAGCACCAAAAATACCAAAGTAGTAAAGGCAACAAGTAAATTTAAAGGAGTCTTTTTAAAATTCATCAATTCTCTTATATCGGTATGTCTCATAGGGATAAATTTCTCTACTTGCTTCATACCTTTTTCTATTACGGCAAACATATCGTCTCCTTATACCAAATAAAATAGTTTTGGCTTTGTGCCAAGATGTGTTTTTAGCGTGAAATGATCCCTGTGAGCCAAGAGTTGACTTATCTCACTGTTTGGATCATCCAAATCACCGAAAGTCCTCACCTTTGTAGGACAAGTTGCCTGACAGGCGGTTGTAGTTTCACCACGAGCCAATCTTGTATCGCTACAGAAAGTGCATTTATCAACTGTCAATGTTTCATCATTTACATATCTTGCATCATATGGACAAGCCTCCATACAGTAGCTGCACAAGATACATTTATCGGCATCTACCATAACTATGCCGCCTTTGGCATAGTGAGTTGCCTGTGTAGGACAAACCTCCTGACAAGGCGCATTTTCACAATGTTGACACTGGCTTGGCTCAAACATGCTAGAGGCGATATTTAGATTTGGCCACTCACCTTCTATCTCTTTAACCCCTACCCATATCCTGTGTTTATCCGCTCCAAGTGCTACGCCATTCTCCTCTTTGCAAGCCACCTCGCAGGCTTTGCAGTTTATACAGTTTTTATAATCAAGTGCCATTCCATATCTAGCCATTTTACACCTTCCTTACTTCAACATCAGTCGTATGCATAGCAGCAGCTCCATAAACAGGCTCTATATCATCTTTGATGATAGCAGCGTCATTTCCGCCGTTGCCGTATGCCATCTCCATCCCCTCACTACTTCCGCCAAAGCCATGAAGTAAAAATATCTGATTTGGAGCTATCTTTTCAGTAGGATATGCTCTTAAGTGTATCTTTCCTATTTCACTTTTTACCTCTACTATGTCGGCAAACTTGATACCTTTTTGTTTGGCAACTTTTTTGTTGATCCATACATAGTTTGTAGGAATTAAATCTCTTAACATTATATTGTTTGTAGTTCCGCTTTGGGTAAACTGAGCATGTCTTCCGGTTATCAGTCTAAATTTACCCTCAGGCACTTTAAACTCCATATCATCATGCCATGTAGGCATAGGATCTACTCCCTTTTTAGCCAAGTTTTTAAAGTTTGCTATAACTTTTAACTTATCGCCTTTTGTTGTATAGTTTTTCTTGTCTTCAGGGTAATATTGATACTCGTTAGGATTTAGCTGTTTGTGGTATTTATCCATATTTGGGTAATAAACACCTTTTTCATCAAGTATCTTCCAAGCCTCTTCTCCAAAAGCCTTCTCTACTCTCTCTTTGTTTGACTCATAAACACTCTTCTCCCAAGCGTCAGCCAAGTCAAAGCCATTCTCTTTATAGTATTTCTCAAGCTCTTCAGGTTTCATACCCTTTGTATCATCTTGAACATCTTCGTCATACTTTAGAGTATTTTTCCATAAAGGTTTAGATAGTCTTTCGGCTAACTCTTTATAGATAACTTCAGGCTCTTTTGTTTCAAACATAGGTTTGATAGCCGCTTTTCTCATAACAATCGCAGGCTCTAAAAATCCATAACTTGCAACAGGCGAAGTTCTCTCTAGATATGAAGCTTCAGGTAGTATTACATCACAATACATTGTAGTATCGCTTGGAAGTATATCTATCATGACATTTAGATCCATCTTTTTTAGAAACTCTACTGTTTTAGCCGTATTTGGAACACCCGATAAAGGGTTATGTTTTCTCATGAACATGGCTCTTACAGGATATGGAGCTTTTCCTTCTAAAACCATATTTCTAAAGAGTATCCAAGAGCCTGTTTTATCTGTAGGTATAGCTATACCTTTTCTATCAAATCTAGGCTGAACCTGGGCATACATAGGTGCGTTTACATCTTCAGCAGGAAGTGCAAGCTTCTTACCAAAAATGATGCCTCCTTTTTTATCAAGGTTTCCGCTTAATCCTTGGAAGATTGCCATGGCCCTTCTTAACTGGAAGTCATTTTTACTAAATACACTTCTTCTTCCTTGATAATATATAGGACTTCTTGCACCCATAAACTCTCTTGCTGTTTTGTATATATCTTGTGCCGGGATTCCTGTTATCTTCTCTGCCCACTCCGGAGTATATTTGTGTGAAAGAACATGATTTTTATAATCTTCATAGCCAACCATATACTTTTTACAAAAATCTTTCTTCTCTAACCCTTCATTAAATACAACATAGGTAAGTGCTAAAACAAAGGCAAGATCAGTTCCCGGATTTATAGCATACCATCTATCTGCTTTTGCTGCTGTGTTGGTAAATCTAGGATCTAAGACTATGGTTGTTAAGCCTCTGCCGAGTGTTCTTTTAAACATATCCATAGTATCAGGGGTGATGATAGCTTCAGCTCTGTTTGCTCCTGCTATGATAAGATAGTCTGCATTGTTTAGATCAGCTTCTCCATAGGCTCCTATGGTGTTAAAGTATCCCGCAAGAGTTGTCTCTAAGCAGATACTTATCTCATCTACATAGTTTGGAGTTCCTATCTTTTGACCCATAAGAACTTCGAAGCCCTCTTTGGAGAGGCCCTCTCCGTTACAGTATCCTATGGTTGAGCGATTATCTTTCTCTTCATCGAGTATCTTTAATATACCTCTGAACTTATCAGTTCCGTGAAGTATGGCATTATAAGCTTCATCCCAAGTTACTCTTTTGTATTTTCCATCTCCTCTCTCTCCTATTCTAACTAAAGGATACTTTAGTCTATCCGGATCATAAAGGGTTTGGATACCTGCATTTCCTCTTGGACAAAGCATATTTCTACTTTTTGGAAAGTAAGGGTTTGGATTTAGTTTGGTTATAACCCCTCCTTCAACTCTTGCAAACCCTGCACACTTGTTTACGCACATTCCGCAAAGAAATGGGATATTCTCTGCTTTGCCCGTTCCTGTCTTAGTAGTAACTTTTAACTCTTTCTTATCCTCTTCGCTTGAAAGAAGAGATGAAGAGCTTAAAGCTGTTCCTCCGACAATGGTTAGAGCAACTGTGCCTTGTAAGAATTTTCGTCTTGAAACTTCTACTTGCATATAACCTCCTTATAACTTAGGGAGATTTTATCGAATAAGCTATAAATAAAAATTGATATTAATCAAAAATTATAACTAAATTAATATATAGATATAATATTATTACAAAAAGTAACAATATTTTATAAATTTTATAAATTTATCAAATATAAGAAATAAAAAGAGTATAGAAAGAAATATTTATATATAATATAAGCTTATAATTATCATAATCTTAGGATATTAACTTAATCTCTTCTATAAGTAGTTGCGGAGTTATATAGCCTCTATAGCTATTTTTCGATATCGTAAAAACAAGATCTACTATAGAGCCATTTTTAGCCAATTTATCGTAATTAAAATCAATTGATTCTAAGATTGCTGTTTTAGACTCAATGATAAGCTTTTGATGGGAATTTTCTCTACCTAGTAGTCTTGATTTTTTAACCTTTGCATCTCTTATCTTAAAAACAGGTTTTGGATTTCTCTGTCCGTAGGGTTCATACTCTTCAAGTAGTTCAAGTAGTTCAAAATCTATCTCTCTGGCATCAATCTCACCCAAAACTTCTTTGAGCGGAGTAAAAAGCCTTCTATCAAGCTTGGCAGCTTCCTCTTCTAACTTCTTTTTAAAAACTTCCAGGTTTTGAACTTCCAAACTAACACCTGCAGCCCCCTTATGACCGCCAAAACCTAAAAGATACTCTTTTGCCTCTTTTATAAGAGATAGTATATCCACTTCGCCAAAACTTCTGGCACTTCCTTTTGCCCTACCATTTTTCACTGAAAGTATGATGGCAGGCTTTTTAAATCTTCTTGCAACCCTGGCCGCAACTATGCCTATAACACCCTCATGCCATCCCTCGCCCCAGGCTATGACTATATCTTTGCTTTCATCGACACTTAAAACACAGCTTTCAAAAAGCTCCTTTTCTATCTCTTTTCTCTTCTCATTTAGTAAAACTATCTCATTGAGATAACTTATAGCTTCCTGCAAGGTTCTGCTTTTTAAAAAATTTAGGGCCAAAACGGCACTTTTTAGTCTTCCTGCACTATTTAGAAGCGGTGCTAAAAGATAGGAGATATCTTCACTGACAAAATTATCTTTTCTAAACACCTCTTTAACGGCTATCCATGCAACTCTTTTTGATGAATTTATCTCTTTTAGTCCTCTTTTTACCATCGCCCTGTTAAACTCTTTTAGCTCCATCATATCTGCTATGATAGCTACACTCAAAAGATCAATGTATCTTAAAAGGTTAAACTCCAAGCCCATCTCATTTTTTATAGCTGCCACCAGATACCAAGCCACTTGTGCTCCGCATATCTCTTTATAAGGAAAAGTACAATCTTTCTGTTTTGGATTTATGATGGCATAAGCATCAGGTAACTCTTCAGGGATGTTATGATGATCAGTTATAATTAGATCTATATTTTTCTCTTTTGCTTTTTTTGCTGCATCAACTGCAGATATACCGTTATCGACAGTTATCACAAGTGAAGAGTTTATCCTATCGATAATATCTTCACTCACACCATACCCATCGATAAATCTATTGGGTATAATTATCTTAAGCTTATCACTAAAGTTTTCTAAAAAATCGCTCAATATACAAGTAGAAACAACCCCGTCAACATCATAGTCACCTACAATGGCTATCTGCTCTTTATTTTTTATAGCTTGCACGACTCTAAGAGCAGCTTTTTTGATATCTTTAAAAAGTTTATATGAGGGCAAAGAGGAGAGAGATTTGAAACTATCCTTTTCAAATCTCTTAGCAAGAAGTAGTCTGATTTCCTCCTTTGTAAGTGCTTTACTCATTTAGTAGTGCCGCCTCTACAAATGAGAGTATGGCTCTATTTGGCTTTTGAAGCCTTGAGGTAAATTCCGGATGAAACTGAACTCCCATAAAAAAAGGATGCTCTTTTAACTCGATAACTTCTATAAGCCCTCTGCTTTCTCCACTAACGATAAGTCCATTTTTCTCATACTCATCTTTATAGGCGGGATTTGCTTCATATCTGTGTCTATGTCTTTCGTGTATCTTTTTCTTTCCGCCATAAGCTTTAAAAAGTAAAGTCCCCTCTTTTATATCGCACTCATAAGCTCCAAGTCTCATAGTACCGCCAAGTGGGCTTGTATGAGTTCTTATCTGTTTTTGTCCACTGCTATCTATAAACTCATCTATAAGATAAACAACAGGATTTTTACAATTTTTATCAAACTCTATAGAGTTGGCATCTTCCAGTTTCAAAACATCTCTTGCAAACTCGATAAGAGCAAGTTGCATGCCTAAACATATACCAAGATATGGCACTCTGTTTTCTCTGGCATACCTGATGGCTTTCATCTTTCCCTCTATACCTCTTTCGCCAAAACCACCTGCTACTAAGATACCATTTGCCTCTTCAAGAAGTTCAAAACTCTTATCTTTTTCCAAATCTTCACTATCAACCCACAAAAGTTCTACTTTTGTATTTAGATGTGCACCGCAATGTATAAAAGCTTCCGTTAGCGATTTGTATGCCTCTTTTAGATCAAGATATTTTCCTACAAAGGCTATCTTGACTCTTTTGGTAGGATCAATCACCCTTTTTACCAAAGAGTCCCACTTTTTCATATCAGGTTTCAACTCTCCAAGGTCAAGATACTCTGCTATAGGTTCTAAAATCCCTTCATTTAGAAAATTGAGAGGAACTTTATATATACTTTTAGAGTCAAGTGCTTCGATAACCGAATTTTTTTCAACATCGCATGATGAGGCAATCTTCTCTTTCATCTGTTTTGGGATACTCTTTTCGGTTCTACATATGACGATGTGTGGCGTTATACCTATACGACGAAGCTCTTGGACACTGTGTTGGGTCGGCTTAGTTTTTAACTCTCCTGCAGCTTTTAAGAATGGAACAAGAGTCAAGTGAACAAAGATGGCTCTCTTTTTACCTACATCTCTTTTTAGCTCCCTGATAGCCTCCAAAAAAGGTAGCCCCTCTATATCTCCGACGGTTCCGCCTATCTCAACTATCAAGATGTCCTGTTTTTCACCGGCTCTGATAATCCTCTCTTTTATCTCATTTACGATATGTGGAATAACCTGTATAGTTTTTCCAAGATAATCCCCTCGTCTTTCTTTCTCTATAACTCTAGAGTAAACCTGCCCTGTTGTAAAGTTATTGTTTTTAGAGAGATTAACATCTAAAAACCTCTCATAATGTCCAAGATCCAAGTCGGTCTCTGCTCCATCAGCCGTAACAAAAACTTCACCATGCTCCAAAGGACTCATAGTCCCGGGGTCTACATTGATATAGGGATCCATCTTAAGTATGGATACCTTATATCCTGAGTGCTTTAAAAGCGTAGCAATGCTGGCACTTGCGATCCCTTTTCCAAGCGAACTTAGTACTCCACCGGTTACAAAAATATATTTGGTCTTATCTTTTGTCATTTTCTACCTTGTAAAAATAGTTTTTAACTGACCTTATACTTTTTTCAATTATCTAAAAAGCATTTTAACCATAAGGTCAGTTTGTAATTTTATCCATTTTTTTATAATAGATGAGTTAATTATATGATTGATGCTACACAATAATGAACTTATCTTTTATCTCTTCTACTATAGCGGTTGGTCTTCCGCTTTTTATATCCACAAAGACCCATAAAGTTTCAGCTTTTGCCAGTAGTTTGTTATCTTTTATTCTATAAAACTCATACTCTCTTTTTGATTTGATCTTGCCTATTTCGCTTATCCAGGTCTTAACTACTATCTCATCACCTAAAAAAGCAGGTGCTTTATACTCTATAAAATGTGATTTTGCAAACCATGTTGCACCTATACTTTTATATGTTTCCCAAGTTATGCCATTTTTTTCAGAGTGTGCTATACCGCTATCTTGCATCCATTTAACATAATAAAAATTATTTAAATGGTTATTAAAATCTATCTCATCCTCGGTAACTCTGACTTTATATTCATAAACTTTGACTAGCATTATAGATACTTCTTTGCTATCTCTATTACGCCACTTACCATAAACTGTATAGCTATGGCTCCGGTTATCAAACCCATAAGCCTTGTAACGATCCTTTCACCCGTTACTCCTACAACCTTTTTGATATATATTGAGTTTCTCAAAGTTATATAAAGTATAAATGAGTTTATCAAAAAAGCTACAACTAAGGAGAGAACATCCAAAAGAGATAGTGCCTGAGACTTAAAGACTATAATAGTCGCAAAGAGTCCCGGTCCGAATATTATAGGGATGCCTATGGGAATTACCGCTAAATTTTCATGCTCTTTTGCATCTTCTTCCTCCTCTTTGGAGTGGTGACTTCTTTTTTTACTATAACCATTTACCATATTTACAGCCATCAAAAGAAGTACAACACCACCCATTGCTTTAAGTGAATTCATATCTATGCCAAAAAGCTTCAGTATAAAATCTCCACTTAAAAGCACAACAAAAAATGCTATAACCGCTGTAAGAGTTGCCATAAAAGCAACTCTTTTTATCTCCTGCTTGGTAATATCCTGGTGAAGAAGTGATGGAATCATCGCACTTACTCCGATAGGATCCAATATAGCAAATATAGCTACACTTTGAGAAAGCAAAAGAGCAAAAAAGCTATCCATTAAAGCTCCGTTTTAAGAACCGCTCCGTGAGCTGCATTTGTGACTAGGATCCTATACTGCTTTAACCATCTGCTTTCAATTTCTCTAGGTTTAGGCGTAAAATTTTCTCTTCTTTTTGATATCTCTTCATCACTTAGCCTAACGCTTAAGATATAGTTATCCACATCGATATCTATAATATCTCCATCTTCCAAAAGCCCTATAACTCCGCCCTCTGCTGCTTCAGGAGAGACATGTCCGATACTAGCCCCATGAGTAGCACCGCTAAATCTTCCATCAGTTATAAGAGCAACCTTATCACCAAGTCCCATGCCCATTATAAGTGAAGTAGGAGAGAGCATCTCTTGCATTCCGGGACCTCCTTTTGGGCCCTCATATCTTATAACAACAACATCTCCGGCTTTTACTTTTCCACCGGTTATACCTTTTATAGCTTCATCTTGAGAGTCAAAACATACCGCTTTTCCACTAAATTTTCTCATGCTAGGAATTACTCCGGCAGTTTTTATAACAGCTCCTTCGCTTGCTAAGTTTCCGTAAAGTATGGCTAAACCTCCAACATCACTATATGGGTTATCTATCTTATGTATAATGTTAGTATCTTTTATCTCGCTTTTGGCTATCCTCTCACCTATGGTTTTACCCTCTATTGTCAAGTTATCAAGCTCTAAAACACTATTTCCTCTTTTGGTAACTTCGTGCATAACTGCACTGATACCACCGGCTCTATTGATATCCTCCATATGAACTGAAGATAGTGATGGAGAAATCTTTGCGATATTTGATACTTTTTTACTCATTTCATTTATATCTTTTAAGTCAAAATCGACTCCGGCTTCATTGGCTATCGCTAACATATGCAAAACAGTGTTAGTGCTTCCACCCATAGCCATATCCACGGCAAATGCATTATTGACAGCTTTTTTATTGATGATATTTTTTATCCTGAATTTGTTAGTTAGCTCTTCACTTTTTGCTATCTCGCACACTCTTCTTGCTGCTTTTCTCAAAAGCTCTTCTCTTTCAGGAGTCAAAGCCAAAATAGTTCCGTTTCCTTTTAAAGCTATACCCATAGCTTCAAGCAAGGTATTCATACTGTTTGCTGTAAACATACCGCTACAACTTCCGCCACCAGGACATGCAGCACACTCTAACTCAACAAGTCTCTCTTCACTTATCTCTCCACTCTCAACCTGTCCAACCCCCTCAAAAACAGTTGCAAGATCTATCGCCGTTCCATCATCAAGCTTACCGGCTTTCATAGGCCCTCCGGTAACAAATACGGTAGGAACATTGACTCTCAAAGCCCCCATTACCATCCCCGGAGTTATTTTATCACAATTTGGTATGCATATTAGTGCGTCAAGCTTATGTGCATTCATAACCGTCTCAACCGAACTTGCTATGATCTCCCTGCTAGGAAGTGAGTAGAGCATGCCGTTATGCCCCATAGCAATACCGTCATCCACTCCTATAGTGTTAAACTCAAAGGGGACACAACCACATTTCCTTATCTCATCTTTTATGATTTTTGCATATTTATCTAAAAAAAAGTGTCCCGGTATAATCTCTATAAAAGAGTTTGCCACTCCTATAAAAGGTTTGTCAAAATCTTCATCTTTTAACCCTGTCGCTCTAAAGAGACTTCTATGAGGTGCTCTTTGGTACCCTTTTTTAACTTCATCACTTCTCACTTGTGATCCTTTTAATGTATTTTTTGGGAATTATAGCCTATTTCACTTTACTTTTAGCTTTTTTTTAGATATAATTTCGTCTCTATTTTGCGGGAATAGCTCAGTGGTAGAGCACAACCTTGCCAAGGTTGGGGTCGCGAGTTCGAACCTCGTTTCCCGCTCCATTAGTGCTTTTTTGGGTTAGGCAAGTATATCAAGTTTTCTTGTCAATATATTTGTATAGGGTCGTTTTCTTAACGGTTTTATTTTATTTGGCTTGCGCCAAATTACATTAAGGTGCCCAGCCAAATTGGTGCAAGTTTGCACATCAATTTGCCCAAAAAACCTAAAAACGACAAGCAGTTGTCATTTTTTTAACGGTTTTTTGCCCGGGTGGTGGAATTGGTAGACACAAGGGACTTAAAATCCCTCGGTCATTGCGACCGTGCCGGTTCAAGTCCGGCCCCGGGCACCACTTTTTTAAAGATAAAAGGCTTTGGCAGGTGGCGACATAGCCAAGTGGCTAAGGCAGGAGCCTGCAAAGCTCTGATCCCCGGTTCGAATCCGGGTGTCGCCTCCAAACTTTTATCGGGAGATGTCAGAGCGGTTGAATGTGCCGGTCTTGAAAACCGGTGAGGGTAACACCTCCGGGGGTTCGAATCCCCCTCTCCCGGCCACTTTACTTTATAAAAATTTCTTCTACCCTTTAATTTTATACCAAATTATAATATACTTACAATAAAAAAGGTAATTTTGTGCGACTGTTTATAGATGGTGATGCATTGCCAAACTTGATAAAATCTATCATATTTAAAAGTATAGAAAGATTGAAGATAGAAACTATAGTCATATCAAATAAAACCATATCTATAGGCTCCTCCAAAAATATCACCTATAAAGTTGTAAGCAAGGGTATAGATGAAGCGGACAACCAGATAGTAGAGTTGATTGCTCCGGATGATGTAGTTATCACTTCAGATATTCCTCTAGCAGATAGAGTTGTCGAAAAAGACGCATATGCTATCAGCCATAGAGGGGTGCTTTATGATAAAAATAGCATAAAGTCACATCTTGCTATAAGAAACCTTATGGAGCAAATCAGAGATAGCGGGGAAATAACAAAAGGGCCTGCGCCATTTGGGAAAAGAGATATACACAACTTTGCGACAACATTTAACAATCTCTTAGCCAAAATTTATAAAAAGAGTTCAAAGTGAATCTTGAAACTATTATTATCATAGGTATTATTCTTTTTTTCTGCAGCCTCATTCAAGGGGCTGTAGGATTTGCGTTTAATATCTTTGCCATACCCCTTTTGATATGGAGTGGGCTTAGTCTGCCGGAGTCCATTACTGTTACTTCGATCCCTATATTTATGCAATCTCTAACTTCATCATACAAATTAAGAGAGTATATCAAATGGAAAGAGGTTGCGGTAGGCTCTATTTTTAGATATATGGGCTTGCCTATAGGCATATATCTACTAACACTAATAAACCATTTTAATAAAAACGACATCAAGCAACTAGTTGGGGTTGCTATACTTTTGATACTTTTTTTGCAGTTTTATTTCAAAGTCACGCCAAAAGAGAAGGTTGGCTTTTTTTGGACATTTATCTCTTTTTTTTCCAGTGGAATTTTTTTGGGCCTTATCTCTATGGGGGGACCTCCTGTTATATTGTGGGTCATGGCTCACAAATGGAGTGCTAAGGAGATAAGAGCATTTTTAAGCGCCCTCTTCTTCATTGCATCACCATTTTTACTACTGCTTTTGTATCATAATTTTGGCAATCAACTCATAGACTTTTTTCTAATAGGTCTATTTTTCACTCCTGTTGTTATCATCGGCACTCTCATAGGGGTAAAACTCGGCAATCTTTTAGAGCATGAAAAACTTAAAAAGATAATCATCTCTCTTCTTATACTTACCTCGCTAACCTCCATAATTACACCCTATTTTAAATAAGACTTAAATACTCCCATTAATATAATCAATATCTATAACTATTATCATTTTTACTATATTATTTCGTAAACTTAAACAAAAGGAAATCAAAATGAAAAGAGGCTTAGTTGTATTATATGCTCTAATGGTTACATTGTCGTTACAGGCAAGCAACAATAAAGAGATAAAGATGGAAGCAAAGACGGCTATAATGAAACTTGGTAAAACTCTAAAGGGTGAAGTTATGAAAAATATGAAAGCCCATGGACCAAATAGTACAGCCTATTTTTGCTATAAAAGCGCCAAAAGATTAACAGACAAAGTCAATAGCTCATATCCAAAAGGCATAAGTGTCAAAAGAATCTCTTTAAAAGTAAGAAACAAAAACAATTATCCTAAATCACCAGACGAAATAAAAATGCTAAAAAACCTTGAAGCAAAAGTAAAAGCCGGTAAAAAGTTACCTAAACTAATAGTTGAAAAAATTTCCGCAAATCACTATAAAGTTTATAAACCGATATTTATCAATAAAAAATGTTTAGTATGTCACGGGGATGCAAAACACAGAAACAAGGAAGCTTATAAAACCATCAAAGCAAAATATCCTCATGACAAAGCGATCAATTATAAAGTTGAAGATTTTAGAGGAGCTTTTGTAGCTGATATAGTAAAATAGATATTAAGAGACCGTTCATAATTCCGTGTCAAGTAAGGGACCGTTAAAAATATTTACTTACAGATAGTCTAAAAATATTTTTATTGTAAGCATATATGGGCTGGTTTGATGTATTTTCAACATGAGACCCATATATGCTTACTGTTATATTATTTTGAGCATTATAAGAAATATTTACATACGAAACTCTCTTTATATCTGATCTGTAATTATTAAATAAAGTATCAAAATCCATATATTCTTTAGATTTATAGCTATATCCAAGACCAAGCCCAATAGGCTTAAAAAGCTTTTTTGACAAATCTATACTATAAATATCTTCATTAGCATTTACATCTGTCCTGACATGTATCACCTCTCTGTATCTACTATAATTGTATGATAAAGATATATTCATATTGCTTAAAAAATTCACCCTCTTATCGTATCTCACATAATAATTAACATTTTTAGAATCAAGAAAAGTTTTTCTATCATCGTAAACCTTTTGAAAAGATAATCCTGTCGATATTTTACCGTCAAGTAAATCAGGACAACTAAAATCTACAGCTACTTTGATAGAGTGATTAAAGCTACTGCCATATATCCAGCTTTTATCAACACTAACAGGAAAATCAATCCTTAGTAGTTTTTGGCGATAAAAAGGCGAGAAAGAAAATGAAATATAATCCGTATTATTATTTTTGACCTTACTATTTATATCTCCATATATATTTAGATAGTTATTTAATCCCCATCCTATTTTTTTTGGAAAATCATTTCCATAATCTAAAAATATACTAGAAAACAGTGTTTTATCACTAATTTTTGGTTTCCCCTGAGATACAATATTGAAAAATGGAATGAAATAACTTCTATTACCTATATCATTATTGGCGTTATTGCTGTATGTTGCACCCATTGTTATACTGCCGGAAATTTTAAAATCATATAACTTGCCATATATATCATCTCTTAACTTCAAAAAATTTTTATCATTTATATAGTTTTTATCATTTTTTAGAACTTTAGCTAATTCATTTTTAGCTAACAGATATTGTTTGGATTGATAATATATTTGAGCTATTTGAAAATGTGTTTTACTATCTTTAGGATCTATAATCAAAACTCTCTCAAAGGCAGCCAAGGCATGATCAATGTCTCCTGCCCTCAATGCATAAAGTCCCATTAAATAATTTATGTTTTTATTGTCGGGATATTCTAAAAACAGTTTTGAAAGTTCATTATATGCACTTTGGCATTTTCCACTTCTGCATAACTTATCAGCTTTTATAAATTCTTCATTCAATTCTTTGCCAGGAACATATGTAATAGACAATATGACTGCCAAAAGTAAAAAAAATATCCTATTTGATATCATTAAAATTCCTATTATTTTTGTTAAAACTATGGAGAAAAACTGCCAAATGGGTTCCAAAATGACCAATCACCACCAGATGTTGAACCGCCGCCACCAGATGTTGAACCGCCGCCACCTCCGGTTGTAAAATTACTTGTATTATTTATAATATTACTATTAATATCTTCAACTGTTTTATTCAAAGTTTTATTTTGATTATTAGTGTTTTTTGTATCAGTAACATTTTTTGGGATAATATTTTGCTGTCCGATATTAAGCTTGCTATGTGTATATATTTTTGGCTCTAAAGGCTTTTTGTTTCTTGTAACTAAGGTATATTTTCCCGCGGGGACCATTACTGTACCAGGAAATTTTTTATTTTTTACCTCAATAAGACCTTTTATACAAAATATTTTATCTCCATCATTGCCAATTTTTCCTAAAACTATAGTTCCTCTTATACCAATAGTTGCGGTTTTTGTTTGAAGTATAAAATTTTTATGAGATATCTTTCCTATCTTCCCTGTAATTGATTGGAAAATACCCTTTGAAAAACTAAAATTTACTCTTGGTTTTTTGTTATCATAAAGATAATCTAAAATATGAAATACCGTATTACTGCCTATAGTAATAATAGTATCATCATTAAAAATAATTTGAGCTCTTGCATTTTTTAAAGTCTTTATCGTATCCTTTTGTTTCACTAAAAAACCATTTCTATTAACCTTAAGAGTAGAGTTATCTCTGACAACATAAACATTACCTTTTTTTAAAACTATTTTCCCTAT
>Ga0256840_1002679_pt1 | contig 15416 bp, 16 predicted proteins | sample 355202metaG_FD_185969 | JGI IMG/M metagenome (GOLD analysis project Ga0256840, IMG submission 185969) | Hydrothermal vent microbial communities from Mid Atlantic Ridge, Atlantic Ocean - 355-202 | ecosystem: Environmental > Aquatic > Marine > Hydrothermal vents | place: Atlantic Ocean: Mid... | reverse complement strand
AACATCAAACTTTGGGAACAACTCCCGACTTGATGTATGATAAATTTAGCGGCCTAAAACAGGCGGCTTAATGTGTGAAAATAGTTCTTAGCTAACTGTCCGAAAATTGGGGTGCAGCTCTTACACCACTATCTTCTGCAGTCGCTTTTGGACATTTAAAAAGTGTGAAATTCTTACTATCTAAAGGTGCAAACCCAAATATTACAGATAATTCGGGAGACACTGCATTACTCTCTGTTGGATTTATTTCTGACAGTATCGATGATGACATTGAGATAGTTCGTTTATTAATAAAGGCAGGGGCTGATATCGATTTCCAAGACAGTAATGGAAGCACTGCGCTTCATTCTGCCGTGATGTTTGAAAGATCTTACTTAGTAAAAGCGTTACTCGATAATGGGGCAAATACTGAAATTAGAGATAAGTATAACGAAACGCCTATTCTATCCCTATGTGTAATTTCAAAAGAAGAAAAAGCTAAAGAAATATTTAATCTACTCCTGTTAAAAGGAACAAATATCAATATCTTAGACAAAGATGGTGATAGTCTTTCTAGTTATAACGATTGCTTAAAAAAGCCTAATTTAATGAAGTATATGAAATCTAAAGGCTTAAAGTAAAAAATATATTACTCATCATTTTGGGGAAGTTTTGAATGATCTTTGCCAGCTTGATAGGCTTGTAAAAGTGCATTCTTAATATCACTTGTCTCTTCAAGCTTATTAATATTTAACACTTCAGAAGCTATAGTTTGCAATGTTTTGTGTATCTCTTGTTCTCGTTGTCTAATTTTAAAAGCATCTAAATCAAAACCCTCATCTGTAATAAACTCTTGTGCTATACCCGTGGGTTCACTAAATATTTTTGGTGATGATTCTAGTACTTCGTATTCATATGAATAGTTACCAATATTATTTTGACTGGCAACAATATGAAAGACTGCTTCTATATCTTGATCACCCAAGATAAATGTATCTAGATCAATAATACTAGAAGGTTCTCTATCTTTACCTTTGTAAGAAAAAGGAATAGTTACTTTAACGGTATTTTTTTCACTCATTTTTTGTCTTATTTCATCTTACTTTGTTAGAGCCATAAATAATTGCGGCAACTTCTCTGGTAAACGATTAACGTTATCAATTACCGTGTATTTTGAGCCAAAAATATCACTTACATATTCATCCGCATTAGGGTCTAAGCTGATGCAGTGAGTATAAATACCATCTGCATCTAATTCACTAACGGCTTTATGAGCATCTTTAATTAAGAGTTTGTCATCGTCCACATCAATATCTGCAGGCTCTCCATCTGTTAAAATTAACAGTAGTTTTTTATCTGCTTTTTGTCCACCAAGATAGTGCCCTGCATGGCGCATTGCTGCACCCATTCGGGTCGAGAACCCTGCTTCCATTTTGGCTACTCGAGCTTTAACTTCATCATTCCAGCGTTCATTAAAACCTTTCATATGAAGATATCTTACATCATGGCGGGTATTTGAAAAGAAACCACCAATGGAGAATTTATCATCCAAATTATCAATTGCCCAACCAAGTAGTGATACGGCTTCTTGGCTAAGTTCTAATAATGATTGTGTACTTCCTTTTGGGATATCATCAATAGATGCTGATAAATCTAACAATAAGGTAACAGCTATATCACGACCGTCGTGCTTATGGCTCATATTTATGCGGGTATCTGGTTGTGCACCACTTTTAAAGTCTATTAATGAACGTATTGCTACATCCAAATCAAGTTCACTTCCCTCTTCTTGATAACGTACACGGACATAATTTTGTGGTTTTAACATATCCAGAATTTGCTTTAAACGTTTTGCAAGACCTGCGTGTTTCTCTAGCAATCTATCAATATCTGCTGGGTTACCTGAAGGATGCAAACTTTCATAGAGGCTTACCCAGTCTGGACGATAGCTCTTTGTATTGTAATCCCACTCAGGGTAATGACGCGGTGGAAGTGCTGGAATTTCGTCCTCTTCATCTGCTTTTTTAGGTTCTTTTTCAAACTGTTCTTCGTCATCACCTTCTTCGATAAACACCCAAATTGCACGGTTATCATCGCGGTATTCTACGACAGTATTATCAAAAAATATTTTTGCAGCTTGATCTTCTTGGCGACGTGTTCGAGTGATATAACCCAGACCTAGATTTACCATATCTTTGGTTGTAGTGTGTGTTCCCGATGCATCTGCCTCTTCCATAAAGTCATGGAATTGTTTTACCGTGAGTAATATGTCTTCATCTTTGTAGCCATGATCTGGATTTAATAGCGCATAAGAGAGTATAGCCAAACGATGTCGAATACATGACACACCCTCTTCATTACATTCACCCTCAATAGGAATTGGGTGAAGAGATAGCCAGAGTTTTCGCAAACCTGGATATTCTTTCATTGCTAAATACTCTACGCGTGAATCTTCTAATAAATCGATAGAAATACGTTGAAACGGACTGAAGTTATCGGCGACTATTTGTGTGCTCCAACGACGATGAGCAACCATATGAGCAAGTACCGCTCGATAGCGGTTAATTCCTGTAACGGTTATATCACCACTATCCATTTTTTTGACAAAATCATCATACACATCGGGGATACGCATACCGAGTTTATCGTAATACGGTATTGGTTTTCGTAATTCATCAAAGCCTGTAGAGTATGGTACTAAGTACTCTTTATCATTCCAAAGCCCTTGCAGATACATACCTAGATTACGTTCATTATCAGCAAATAATGTACCATGGCGCTCTTTTTGCATCATTGCACGTGCATCAGCCGATTGCAGCGTAAAATAATCTATTTGGCGTTCTGGGTGATTGCCATAGTTACGAATACCATAATCTATCCAGTTTTTTAAGCCTTCAAGTGAAATTTGGCTCAATAAATAAGGCATTTGCAAAAGCAAATCCGGTAATCCTGGGCTTGGTTGTGTTGTGTGATGACCATGAATAGAGCCTGTAGTACGCTCCATCATATCGAATAAAATATTTAAGTAGTTTTCAAACTGCTCTAACGAGCCTAATCGACGACCAGCCTCTTGCAAAGTTGCCATGAAGGGTGGAATGGCAACACCATTAGGTGTACGGGAGACCTCCCAAACACCATCGGATACTAAAGTAATCACCTCTTCACCCAAGCGCTCTGCCAATTCAGGGATAATTTCCATAAATTGTAAAACGGGTTCAACACCACGGCCAATCATACAGATCAGTGAGGCACCCTTTAAATAGTTTTGAACACCTTGATTACTTAAACGCGTTTGTGCATCAGTGATACACGCTTCAAATACATCATCAATTTGCTCAAAACTACATTTGAGTTGATTACGAAAGTTTTGAAGCTCTGGCGGAAGTTGCTTTGTTTCTTCTTTTGTCGTCATAGTTCTGTATTCTGTGCTTCTAAATTACGGAGTGTAATTCTGCTATCAAGCAAAATGGCATCAAGAGAATACGGACTCAATAGCATGATCCAATGTTTGCCTTATATCTGCATCATCCGTTATAGGTCGTACTAAAGCCATTTTACAGGCATCTTTTGCATCAATACCATGATTCATTAAGCTTGCGGCGTAAACTAATAAACGCGTTGAGATTCCTTCATCCAACCCGTGGCCTTTTAGATTTCTGGCAACTTCACCTATTTTAACCAGCTTCTTTGCTGTCTCTGCATCAATACCTGCTTCTTTTGCAATAATGCCTTCTTCTACTTTTGCAGGCGCGTAATCAAAATCCATTGCAACAAATCTTTGTTTAGTTGATTGTTTAAGCTCCTTCATTAAGCTTTGGTAGCCTGGGTTATAAGAGATCACTAATTGAAAGTCAGGATGGGCTTTGATCATCTCGCCTTTTTTATCAAGCGGTAGTTCACGGCGGTGATCGGTTAATGGGTGAATAACAACGGTTGTGTCTTGACGTGCTTCAACAATCTCATCTAAATAACAAATTGCGCCGATACGAGCGGCAACGGTTAGTGGGCCATCTAACCAACGTGTACCATTCGCATCTAAAAGGTAACGACCGACTAGATCAGATGCTGTCATGTCTTCATTACAAGCAACGGTGATTAAAGGTTTATCAAGTTTATGTGCCATATGCTCGATAAATCGAGATTTACCACAACCTGTTGGACCTTTGACCATCACAGGCAAGCGTGCATCATAAGCTGCTTGATACCATTTAACTTCATCGCCTTGAGCCTCGTAATATGGTTCTTCGGTAATTTTATATTGTTCTATGTCTAAATTAGAATCGAGTTCTGACATTGTGCATCTTCCTAATAAATATTTGATGCTAGGAAGTATACATCTGTTTAAGATAATTAAAACTGATTAAAAGAGATGAAAAGATAATTTATTCTTATGTGATAGTGCATACTAACGCACAATAGAGATGAGAATTATATTTATCATGAAGTTGAAATATTTGTCACCCCCCCTATTTTTGGGCATTTTGTATTTCACAAAGTGGCACTCCTAATTATACAAAATGCCTAAAAACAAGGGGGGTGACAAAATAAATAGCCCATACAGAATTTGGGCTAGCTTTTATTCTTGGCAATCTTATCCCAGTCAATATTATTACAGGCTTCACATTCTTCTTTAATTACACCTACTTTCACGAGTAGTGCGTGTATTTTACAACCCACGCAAAAACCAAAGACAGTTTCTAACCACATAAAACTCAAACACACTATAACCAATGTTGTTCCTGTACCTTTTGGTAAGAAGTTTTCTGTGGTAGTGAGTAACTCTGTTCCTGCCAATGAGTTTACCCATCCTGCAAAGGTATCAGGATTAAAAAAGACGAGACAAGTTGCAGCAACGAGGGTCCCTATTGTCCAAGCAAACCTTTTGGGTGCTAAAGGTTTCCATACAGGCGCATGGTTTTTAGCAAAGTAACTACTGATGAGTATTGTGGGCGAGAATCTTGAAGTAGCGACAAACATACCCGAGAGCAATTCAAACATGACATAGAATATTAATGCAGTTTGCAATGAATATTCGTACACACGGCGAGTCACCTCAGCAGTGTAGATTATGTGATTATCCATATTGGTTTCATAGGTATCTACCAATGTATTTGTATCAACGTTGTAACTGTATGTATAAGCAACATCGTATAGGGTTAGACCTAAAAACAAAGGGATCAATAATAACAGCCCTGCTCTTATACGTACCGCCGTTTCATTGACATAGAGTGGTGTTTCTTTTATATCACGATACCACAAATTTATAAGTGAGTTTTTCATTCCAAAGTGCCTACTAATTAATATTACCCGGAGTATAGAACAGCTTTTTAAAAAAATTGGGTGTTTTAATTATTTTAAAAAATGTTCATATCCTTCTTGGTAATCCCCTGCACTGTCTAAAATAAATTCTTGAAATTCTTTGGCAGCTGGCGAGAGTCGCTTACCTTTACGTGACACAAGATGCCAGTAACGCTCTAATGGAAAATTCTCAACATTCAAGATAACCAGTTTTCCGGCTTCTAATTCAAGCTTAATTGTGTGTAGCGCTACAATCCCTAGACCTAAACCTGCTACAACCGCATGTTTGATAGATTCATTACTACTCATCTCGTATGAGCTTATAAAATCTAGTCCATACTTTTTAAAATGCCGACGTATTGCAGCCTTTGTTCCCGAACCTTCTTCTCGCACCACAAAAGCTTCTTTAACAATATCTTGCATCATAATTTTGCTTTGATGTTTTTTAACTAAAGGATGCTCTGGTGAAGCTATAACGATAAGTGGATTTTCCATAATAAGTTGAGAATCCAAATCAAGCTTACTCGGTGGCTCCCCCATTATGACAAAATCAGGATCGTAGTTTTGCAACTGATTGACCAAGGTTTCACGGTTAGTTATATCAAGCCTGATATTAATCTCTTTATGTAATCGACTAAATTCTGCCATCATGTGTGTAACAAAATGATTGGCAGTGGTTGCAGCAGATATTTTAATCTGTTCATGCTGACCTTTTTTAAACTTGCTAATTGAACTGTCTAATATTTCAAAGCGGTTAATAATTTTATTGGCGTGCTTACGTAATTTTTCCCCCGCTTTTGTTATTACAATTTTTTTTCCTTGCCTTTCAAATAAATCCAAGCCGATGGCTTCTTCGAGCTGCTTCATTTGCATAGAGACAGCAGGTTGTGTCATAAATAATCTTTCAGCCGCACGTGTGTAACTTTGTGTTTGAGCAACAGATTCAAAAATTTGTAATTGGCGAAGAGTTATATTCATAGTGTCTACTATTTAAGGAAGCTCTGAATAACCAGCATAAGCATTAGTTATCTTTTCATCTTATTTAATCAGTTTTAATTATTCTATACCAACGCTATACTGCGCGCACTGAAAATCTGATAGATATTTCAGAAAAACTTATTAATTACAGAAGGAGTTCCAAATGGATCAGTCCGGTCGTTATGCAGACTTAAGTCTTGACGAAGATACGCTAATTGCGGAAGGCAAGCACATTCTTGTTGCTTACACTATGACACCTATGCCAGGTTTTGGCGGTTATTTAGAAACTGCTGCTCACTTTGCAGCTGAATCATCAACAGGTACAAATGTTGAAGTATCAACGACTGATGATTTCACAAAAGATCTAGATGCAATGGTATACGAAATTGATGAAGCTAAAGGCATCATGAAAATCGCATACCCAAATGACTTATTTGACCGTAACGTTATTGATGGTCGTGCAATGGTTGTTTCATTCCTAACACTTGCTATTGGTAACAACCAAGGCATGGGTGATGTGCAATGTGCACAAATGCAGGATTTCCATGTTCCTAAAGCTATGCTTGATATTTTCGATGGTCCTTCTGTTGATATCACAGACCTTTGGAATGTTCTTGGTCGCCCACGTGTTGACGGCGGTTACATCGCTGGTACTATCATCAAGCCTAAACTAGGTCTTCGTCCTAAGCCATTTGCAGAAGCTGCTTACCAGTTCTGGCTTGGTGGTGACTTCATCAAAAACGATGAGCCACAAGGAAACCAAGTTTATGCACGCATGAAAGAAGTAACTCCTTTAGTTGCTGATGCAATGAAGCGCGCTCAAGACGAGACGGGTGAAGCAAAGATATTCTCTGCTAACATCACAGCTGATGATCACCACGAAATGTGTGCTCGTGCTGACTACATCTTAGAAACTTTTGCTGAGAACGCGCATCACGTTGCATTCTTAGTTGACGGTTATGTTGGTGGTCCAGGCATGGTTACAACAGCTCGTCGTAACTACCCATCACAATACTTACATTACCATCGTGCTGGTCACGGTGCGATCACATCTCCATCAGCTGTTCGTGGTTACACAGCATTTGTTCTTGCTAAACTTTCACGTCTCATGGGTTCTTCGGGAATTCACGTAGGTACAATGGGCTACGGTAAGATGGAAGGTGGAAAAGATGATAGAAATATTGCCTACATGATTGAGCGTGATAGCGCTGATGGTCCTTTCTTCCACCAAGAGTGGTACGGAATGAAGCCAACTACACCAATCATCTCTGGTGGCATGAACGCACTTCGTCTACCTGGTTTCTTCGAGAACTTAGGACATGGTAACTTAATCAATACTTCTGGCGGCGGTTCTTACGGTCATATCGATTCTCCTGCTGCTGGTGCAAAGTCACTACGTCAAGCATTTGAATGTTGGAAAGAAGGCGCTGATCCTATTGAGTTTGCTAAAGAGCATAAAGAATTTGCTCGTGCATTTGAGTCATTCCCTGGTGACGCTGACCAACTTTACCCAGGTTGGAGAGAGAAGCTAGGCGTTCATAAGTAAACCGAATCTTTAAGTTTATTTAGAACACTAAAAAGCCCTGTTACTCTTTGAGTAACAGGGCTTTTTTATGCTCTAAACCAGATTAAAACTATAATTAAAGCTCTGATTAAAGCCTATTTATACATTGGATATAAATGTTTCTTCTTTTTATTTAAAATTTGACTAAGTGCTTTATAGACGATATTCATATCGAGTAAAAAGAAGCCAACATTGGCTCCTGTTACACCTGCATAATGATAACGATCTAGATATTCTAAAACTTGATCAGATACATCGTGTATATAAAAAAGTATCTCTGCTAATGACTTATCTGTTTTTTCACTCTTTGTTTTAATATTTTTATCAAAACTAAGATAGAGAAGTTTCTCTTCTTCACGTGTTATACTTTTTATATTAAAGGAAATATCCCTTATTTTTTCTTCTATACCTTGAAACTCATTATTTTGTGCTGTCTCTGATAACAAACGAATATTTTCAATAATATCTGTTTGATCAAGAATAAGTATTTCTACTTCATTCAAACTTTCACCTTTAATAGCATCATCACTAAGAGTTGTATTACTGGGATCACTGCTATTTTTATTTATAGTTTTTTGTAACGCTTCTTTTTCACGACGACTACCCGTACGCCTCTCATCAAAACTTCTTTTTTCTGTACCTGAAAAAGCATCACGTAAACGAATACGTCTCTCTATGGTGCTTCGACGATCATTGGAGATTTTTCTTCGGTCTAAAACAGAGCCTTCTTCAATAAGAGAAGCTACTTTTGTATATTGATCTTCAACATCAATCTCAGTATTTTTTGAAAACAATCGGTTTAGCGCGAACATATAGACTCCTAAATTTTAACAAATAAGATCTGATCGCAATATTCATTCCTGTTGAATAAGTCTCAATACCAAAAGAAGTTTGATATTAATTTATGCATCAATATCGGTATCCATACCAAAAAATCCATTGTTTTTATTATTTCTTAAGGAAAACCTGATTAAGTTGATCAGGGTTTCCTTAACTATTTACAGTATCTATATTAACAAAATGTATGACTGTGTCAAAAAAATTGTATAAACGGTTGATTCCATTTTTACTGATAAAAATTAGCGATAAACTGCAAAATGATCAGTGAAAATACACCCGCTAAAATATCATCTATCATAATACCCAACCCTCCATGCACCTTTTTATCTAAAACAGAAATGGGCCACGGCTTCCAAATATCAAATAATCGAAACAGTGCAAAACCAATAACTACCCAGATCCAGCCTTCTGGTGCAGCTATCATAGTGACAAAATAACCTGCAAACTCATCCCAAACGATTCCTGAATGATCATGCACACCCAGTAAATCAGAAGATCTACCACATATCCAAATACCTACAACGCAAACAACAGTTGTTAATAGTAAATAAAGAGGTAATGATAAGGGCTGCATCAACAAATATAATGGAATAGCCATTAATGTGCCGAATGTTCCTGGTGCAAAAGGCGCAAGACCACTACCAAAGCCAAAAGCGAGGAAATGAATAGGATTTGTTAAAACCTTTTTATTGAGATTTTCAATTTTTGGATTTTTATCAGACATGAAAGTGATTATACCCTGAACTTATAAGACGGTTTCCAGCATTGTCTCTAATGCCAGTATCTTCTTTAGTGATTTCACCAATACAGGTGACCTTATTATCAACCTTGCCATTCATTGTATTAGACAACTGGCTTAAAAACTGAGTCTCTTTTATAGCGGGAATGGTAAAGAGTAATTCATAATCATCACCTCCCTTCAGTGCTAAGTTAGTCGCTAAATTATTATCCAAATTTCTAAGCGCCGAAGAGAAAGGTAAATGAGATAGGTTTAGCGTTGCGCCTACTTGCGAGGCTTCTAAGATATGTGACAAATCTTGTAATAAACCATCTGATACATCGATGCAAGACGTAGCAAACGATTTAATAAGTCTACTTTCTATGATTCGAGGCGTGGGATTATCTAAACGTTGTTGACAATATTTTGCATCAGTTTTTGATAATTTAAATTCTCCTTCCAACTCTCCATTTAAGTTTTTTAAACCTGCTGCGCCATCACCTAAAGTACCCGTTACATAGATTTTATCACCCAGTTTTGCACCGCTACGCAACAAGGCTTTGCCTGTATCAACTAGACCCATAACCTGAATACTGATATTCAAAGGGCCACGCGTGGTATCACCACCAATCAAAAAACAATGATGCTCATGTGCTAAGGTTTTTAAACCCTTACTAAAACTATTAAGCCAAGCTTCATCAATTTCTGGCAGTGTTAACGCTAAGGTAAACCATTTAGGTGTTGCACCCATTGCCGCTAGATCACTTAAATTTACCGCAAGCGCTTTATGAGCGATAGATGAAGGTAGTGTATTTTCGGGGAAATGCACGCCCGAAATAAGTGTATCAATCGAAGTAACAAGCTGTTTATCTGCTGGAATATCTAAAACGGCCGCATCATCGCCAACCGCTATGGCTATATCAGCTGGAGGGTTATCCCAAGTGAAGTATTTGTGGATGAGGTTAAACTCATGCATATTTTGTCACCCCCCCTATTTTTTGGCATTTTATATTTTATTAGAATAATTACTCAATTATATCGCTATCGGTATTTTTTACCGACGTATAGCACCTTGGGTACGTGGGTATTATGACTCTTTGCTTTCATCTGCACGTAATGATTTTCCAACTTTATCGAGCACACCATTAACGAATTTATGCGCTTGATCTGCTCCAAACTTCTTAGCTAGGTTTACTGACTCATTAACAATGACTTTATAGGGGACTTCTGGATGATTCATAAGCTCACAGGTTGACAGACGTAGAACAGCACGTTCAATTTGATCAAGGTGACTCGCTTTACGATCTAAAAAAGGCTTTAACACCTCATCAATCTCTCCAGTCTTTTGTATCGCACATTTAACTAATGCTTGAAAAAATGCCATATCAGCTTTTGACATGTCTTTGGATAAGTCTTTATCTTCTTGCAAGCCCGTATAAATAGCTTCATACGTGTTATCTGTCATTTGCCATTGGTAGATAGCAATTAAGGCTAACTTACGCGCAACACGACGTTCAGAGATATATTGTTGTTTTTTGTTTACAGCCACTTTATTACAGACCTACTTGAATTTTTTTAATAATGAAACCATTTCAATCGCAGTAACAGCCGCTTCAGCGCCTTTATTCCCTGCTTTTGTACCTGCGCGCTCAATCGCTTGCTCAATAGAATCTGTTGTTAAGATGCCATTGATAATAGGTAAACCTGTATCTAAAGCAATGGTTGCCAAGCCTTTAGCTGAAGCATCAGCCACAATATCAAAATGCGGTGTACTACCGCGAATGACCGCACCAAGGGCGATAACAGAATCATACTTGCCACTATTTGCCATTGCTTGAACCATCACTGGTAACTCAAATGCACCTGGTACACGAATGATTTCAATATTTTTATCATCAACGCCATGACGTTGTAATGCATCAACCGCACCGTCGCAAAGGCTTTCAACAATAAATGAATTGAAACGTGCGACAGCGATACCAAACTTCGCCTTATCTGCATTAAAATCACCTGATAACTCTTTGATACTCATAATTGATCCTTATTCAATATTCTGTTTCTAACTGTCACTCATCTTTATCAATAGCAATTATAATAATACAAAACAGCTAAAAAGAAGGGGGGTGACAAATTTAGTTTATTTTCTAACGTATTCTACAATTTCTAGTCCAAACCCTGCTAACCCATGCAATTTCATAGGCGCACTCATCACACGCATTTTAGTCACACCGATATCACTTAAAATCTGCGCACCTATACCAAAGGTTCTTAAATTAGTTGGCCCATCACTTTGATCAGGTTGTTGCTCATGATTTGCATCTAACTCTTTTAAGCGATCAACCACATTATTTTGCATACTGCCGCGTAAAATAACGATAACGCCCTGACCTTCTTCTTGCATAATTTTCATGATATTGCGTAAGGGCCAGCTACAGCCTTCTTCGTTTAACAATAACGTATCACACAAAGAGTCTTCAAGATGCACACGCACTAGCGGCGCTTTATCAGTACTAAGCTCACCTTTAACCAAAGCTAAATGCGTATGCCCGCTGGTGTCATCTTTAAAGGCTATGGCATTGAACTGCCCATAATCTGTATTTAAGATGACTTCATGTTCGCGTTTAATGGTTTTTTCATTTTGAACACGGTAGCGAATCAAATCTTCAATCGTGCCAATTTTAAGGTCATGTTGCTCTGCAATTTTAAACAAATCATCACGGCGCGCCATGGTACCGTCTTCATTTAAAATTTCAACAATAGCCGCCGCTGGTTCAAAGCCTGCCAAGCGTGCTAAATCACAACCCGCTTCGGTATGCCCTGCTCTGGTTAATACCCCACCCGGTTGTGCCATCAATGGAAAGATATGCCCCGGTTGCACAATACTGCTTTTATCTGCATCAGGTGCTACTGCGGCGCGAATGGTTAATGAGCGATCATAGGCTGATATACCTGTAGTCACGCCTGATGATGCCTCAATCGAAACCGTAAAGTTTGTCGCCAACTCTTCTTGATTATCTTTTTCAGATACCATTAACGGAAGTGCTAACTGTTTACAACGCTCAGCGGTGATTGGCATACACACTAAACCACGCCCGTGTGTTGCCATAAAGTTAATATCTTCAGGGCGAACTTTGGATGCCGCCATTAAGAAGTCACCTTCGTTTTCACGGTCTTCATCATCCACGATGATAACCATTTTACCTTCAGCTATATCTTCTATTATGTCTTCTATTTTGTTGAATTTCATATACTTTAATTCTAAATTAAACTCCGTTATGCTTTATAAAAACCATTCTCTGCTAAAAATGATTCTGTGATATTTGATGAACTCGCTGCAGCATCGCCTTGAATCAATCTCTCAAGATAACGTGCTACTACATCTACTTCTAAATTAACTTTTGTACCTGCTTGGTATGAGCCGATAATCGTTTCTTGAATGGTATGTGGCACGATATTGATTTCGAAAAATGCACCATCCACGACATTAACCGTCAAACTAACACCATCAATCGTAATCGAGCCTTTGGCCGCGATGTATCTTGCTAAATCATCGGGGGCTTTAATTCTAAAACGTGTTGATCTACCATCATTATGACGTGATTCAACCTCACCCAAACCATCGACATGACCACTTACCATGTGGCCACCAAGACGTGTTTGCAAGGTCAGTGCCTTTTCTAAATTTACGCTAGAACCTTTAGATAGAACACCGAGTGATGTTAAAGACAAAGTCTCGCGTGATACATCAGCGCTAAATGAGGATTCTGTCATGGCTATCGCCGTCAAACACACACCATTTACCGCAATGCTATCACCTAGTGCAACATCTGACATATCAAGTTTACCAGTATTAACGACCAGCGCCATATCGCCGCCTTTTGGCTGTAAATCCGTAAGTGTACCGATGGATTGAATAATACCTGTAAACATAGTCTGTGAATGCTGTGGGGAAAAAGGGTCAGCTATTATCACCTAGCTGGCGCAATAGTTAAAGTGCCTATTTTTTATAGAGGTGAGGCGCAAGGCTTCGGTTATATTGCCAACCATATCTACCTGGCTTTTGACCTTTCTTAGAGACAGGGTAAAGATGTGAAATACGCTTTGATTTTGGATTGAGCCGAGCATGAACTTTTAAAACTTTATTAACGTATTGTTTGGTTTCTTTATAAGGAGGAATACCTTTATGTTTATCTACCGCACCCTCACCTGCGTTATAAGCGGCTAATATTTTTTTTAAATCACCTTTGTAGCGCGTTTTCAAAAAATTAAGGTATTTAATCCCACCACGAATATTTTGCCTTGGATTATAACTTTTCTTTACTCCAAAACGTCGTGCCGTAGCAGGAATTAATTGCATTAAACCCTGCGCTCCAGCAGATGATTTTGCATTCGTTTTAAAGCAAGATTCAACGGTAATAATCGCCTTAACTAAATCCTTATCCACATGGTATTGACGAGAATAGTCATTTATCGCTTTTTCAAAACGTTTGGCTTTACGGTTTATTTGATGCTTCGACCACGTTAAGCAATTTGCTGGAAGCGTTTGCTTCTTTTTCCACCTAGAAATGGTACCTTGAATTCTCTTTGACCTTTTTTGGCTTCTTTTTATTGCTTTAGAACTACCTTCGTCATAGCGATTTAAATCTAGCATAGCTAAGCGCAATGTTTTTTCATCAGGGATTAAGCTTCTATCAGGCACTGCTACAGTCCATTGCATAAAAAACAATGAAACAATGAAGCTTAAATTGACAAATAACGTTCTCACACTGGTTACGACTTAAGTAAATTAGATACTACTAATATAAAAGTGATTGTTCTGCTTATCAAGTTTTAAAATCACCTATCTCACTCAATACGGAAGTTGCGAATGCACCTGCGGGTAAAGAAAAGCTTATTTCTACGATACCACTCTCAACGCTACAATACTTCAAATCCTTAACACTTAAACGTAAAGCCTTACGCTCTTGCTTCAGCCCATGCTTCTCCAGCCCATCACAAAGTATCGTAAATTCACGTGCAACATCAGCCTCCAGAACTGCAACTTCATCTTTAGAGCCTAATTCCCCTCGTCCCCACAACACCCCTGTCGGATGAATCTCTTGCTTTTCAATACGTTGAATTATTTCACCATCAATATGGTCATTAAAACAAGATTTTGACCCATCGAGCATGAAGATATCACCCCGCACTGCTTGATTCCACGTACCATTTTTTACACGCATTGATAAGATATGATTGAAAATCCACGAGCGTGCAGCTGATAAATAAATACTGCGTTTAGGGCGACTTTTTACTTTAAATTCACCTTTGAACCATTGCCTTGCTTTACGGACATTATCGCCATCTCGGCCAAAGCGTTGCTCACCAAAATAATTGGGAATACCTTGTTGCACAATATTTTCGACGGATTCTTTTAACGCGCTCTCATCGCCAACAAAGTCTCTAATAATAAGTTTGAATTTATTGCCTTTAAGTGCGCCGCGTTTTAGTTTTCGATCATGGCGCTGTTCATCCAGAACAATAATAGATTCTGGTAATTGCGCCTGCCAATCAGGTGCTTCGCGACCTGGCATTTGCACACTAAACCATTGCGTCGTCACAGCATTGCGATCTTTCATACCCGCATAGCTGACATCTCTACGTGCTACATCAGCAATTTTGGCTAATTGATCCCCGACCCATTCGGTATTTTCACCGGTTTTTTGAATATGCAACCAAACATGTTCACCTTTGCCTGATGGCGTGAATTGTTGGATTTCATCCACTTGAAAATCTTCAGGGTTTACTCGTATTACGCCTTGTATCTTGCTATTTTTATTTACTTTTTCAAACATTCGATTTAGTTAGAGACCTTTACCTATAAAGTAGAACGAGAGTATGAGGTTTTTTAGTGAAAGAAAATAGTCATTATAATTTGTCACCCCTGTATAAACTGGCAACATAGGTAACAGATTAAACCGGGAACATAGGTAACACAATATCATTAAAATCAGGTATAGGAGGAAACAACTATGCCATGGATGGAGTTAGATATTGTGG
>Ga0256840_1002678_pt1 | contig 15423 bp, 15 predicted proteins | sample 355202metaG_FD_185969 | JGI IMG/M metagenome (GOLD analysis project Ga0256840, IMG submission 185969) | Hydrothermal vent microbial communities from Mid Atlantic Ridge, Atlantic Ocean - 355-202 | ecosystem: Environmental > Aquatic > Marine > Hydrothermal vents | place: Atlantic Ocean: Mid... | reverse complement strand
AATTTCGTAGCCGATATTAATTAATTCATCTTTTTCAATAAATAAATCTACTTCGTAACGAAAATTAATAAAAGCATTGTTTGTTGTAAAATGTATTTTTCCTGCATCAAAATCAAAATCATCAAAGCCGGAACTATGAATAAATCCTGCCAAGGAATTAATGGCATCGTTAATTTCCACATTTTCCGTGTCGGGAACAATTATTTTGCTTTTATATGAATAGGGTAGAGGCATGGGTTAATCTTGACTAATTTGTTTTCCACTCATATTCGTCATCATCATTTATGATTACACCAATCTCCACTTCGTCAACAATGCCGTATTCTACATTTAATACCAGCCAATTGTCTTCGTTCGTATAGGTTTCAAAACTATCGTAATCTTCATACTTAAAATCTTCAATACCTTTACTTTCAAAAAAATCAAGGACAGTATCAATATCTTTTCCGATAATTTTTGATTCTAAGATTTCAATTTCTTCATTTGAAGTTTGGATATAGGCTAAACGAAAACCGGCTTCTTTATAAAATGTTAAAGTAAGTTTTTGTTTATTGTATTGATATTTTTTATTTTCTTCTTCGTCTTCATAAATTTTATCCGGTTTTCCTATATTTTTTTCTACAAAATTTATAGAACTTCCAAACAAAATATTATCTGCACCTTCTTTTAGTTTTAAATTCATTTTTTGTACTTTTATCGTTATAATTTCTCAATTTATCTAAAATTTTTTCTAATATTTTTACAAAGATAAACTTTTCTTATAGACAAATATAAACCGAATGGAACTTTTAAATCAAGCAGAAGATTATATAAAAGAACTATATGCAACACACCCTCATGAATTATTACTTTTTCATAATCTGAATTATACGAATAAGGTAGTAAAATGCGCACGGGAAATCGCCGTAAAAGAAAATTTTTCAGCGGAAGATTTGCATATGACAATACTTGCATCATGGTTTTTAAATATTGGCTATTTATTTGATTTTGTTGGGCATATAAAGCAAAGTTTGAAAACTACAAATAAGTTTCTTACAGAGATAAATTACCCTGAAAATAAAAAAGAATTTATTTTAAATGCCATTGAAAATGTTTTAAAAAATTACAAACCGGATAATGAAATTCAAAAAGTACTGTCAGATGCTAATAATGCCATTTTTGCATCCGAAGAGTTTGTTTTATGGGTAAAATATCACCGCCAGGAGCGTAACTATTTTGTAAAACCAAAAATTACAAAGCGTAATTTTTGGCAAAATATTAACAATTTACTTAATGAGCATGAATTTTATACCCGATCGGCAAAAGAGATGTTTCAGAAAGGTAAAAATGAAAACATTGAAAAAATCAAACTGTTTCTTTCAGAACAACTCAATGAAGAACTACCGAAAAACAACCAAATGATTATTCATGAGTTGCAAGCTGAAATTGAAAAGATTAATCAAAAAGTTGAAAAGCGTATAACTTCGGCTCGCGGTTACGACAGCCTTTATAGAATAACTGCGCGTAATCAAATAAATTTAAGCGGTATTGCCGATAATAAAGCACATATACTTATTACTTTAAATACCCTGATTATTTCAGCGGTAATAACTTTTGTTTATTCACAAATTTCTGATGTACAATATATTGAAATTCCGGTTTTATTAACCGTTGTTTCCAGTTTGTTTGCTATCGGATTTGCGGTAATTGCTACACGCCCTCATATTTTACCCGGACAGTTTAAAATGAAAGATTTTTATGAGAAAAAAACAAATCTGATTTTTTATGGTAATTTTTATAATATGAATTATGATGAATATGATCGTGCAGTGCGAGATATGCTAAAAGACCAAGAGCTATTATTTAGCAATTTAAATAGAGATCAGTATGAATTGGGGAAAATTTTAGGAAGAAAGTTTCGATTATTGCATTATTCTTATACCATATTTCTTTACGGATTTATTATTTCTGCTTTGTCTTTTTTAATTGTTTTATTTTTGATTTAAGGTTAAACTTAAATTGAACAACATAAAAAAACCACTAAGATAAACTAGTGGTTTTTTTGTAGCATTAGTAAACGTTCTATAAATCAAAAGCTTCTTTAATTTTATCAACATAATCCAGTTTTTCCCATGCAAAAAAATCAACTTCTTTTACAATTGGAGCACCGTTATAGTCAATAACAACTTCTGCTTTATATGGTTTGCGTCCCATGTGTCCGTATGATGCGGTGGGTAAATAAATAGGGTACTTTAAACCTAAACGCTCAATAATTTTAGCCGGACGCATGTCAAAAATACCGGTGATGATTTTGGCAATTTCTCCATCGGTTTTGTTTACTTTTGCTGTTCCGTAGGTATTTACGTATAAACCAACGGGTTGGGCTACACCAATAGCATAAGCAACTTGTACCAATACCTCTTCGGCAACTCCTGCAGCTACTAAATTTTTGGCAATATGGCGTGTGGCATAAGCTGCTGAACGGTCAACTTTTGACGGGTCTTTACCAGAAAAAGCACCACCACCGTGTGCACCTTTACCGCCGTAGGTATCTACAATAATTTTCCTTCCGGTTAATCCGGTATCGCCATGAGGTCCGCCAATTACAAATTTACCGGTTGGATTTACCAATAATCGAAAATCTTTTTTAAATAAATTTTGAATATTTTCCGGTAATCTTTTCAAAGTGCGTGGTATTAGAATATCTTTTACATCGCTGTAAATGCTTTTCAGCATTTCTTCATCGGCAAGTTTTTGAGCAAACTCTGTATTGTCCTTTGGCTTGATAAAGTCATCATGTTGTGTTGAAACAACTACTGTATCAATGCGTAAAGGCGTGTTATCATCATTATATTCTACCGTAACTTGCGATTTTGAGTCGGGTCGTAAATAAGTCATTTCCTTACCTTCTTTACGGATAGCTGCTAACTCTTCAAGTAAAATATGCGAAATATACAATGCAACGGGCATATAGTTATCTGTTTGGTTGGTGGCGTATCCAAACATCATTCCTTGGTCACCGGCACCCTGTTCCAAAATATTTTCTCTTTCAACACCTTGATTAATATCAGGCGACTGTTCATGGATTGATGATAATACCCCGCAAGAATTGCCATCAAACATATATTCGGCTTTGGTGTAACCAATATCATTAATTACTTTTCGCGCTACTTTTTGAACATCTACATAGGCTTGTGATTTTACTTCACCGCTTAATACGGTTAAACCTGTGGTTACTAATGTTTCGCAAGCTACTTTTGAATCAGGGTCTTGGCGCAAAAATTCATCAAGCAGTGCATCGGATATTTGATCGGCTACCTTATCAGGATGTCCTTCGGATACTGATTCGGATGTAAATAAATAAGACATAAATTTGATTTTTTTAGATTATTACTTAAATGAATGGAGAAAATTGATTGGGTGGCAACATTGTTTTTAGCATTTTTTTGCGTGGTTGCAAGCAATCAAATCTTTCCACTTATAATTTGACTGCAAACATACTTATAATATTATTTTATTCAAAGGTTTTTGTTTTTTCCTTATCAAATAATAGCTGTTTTTTATGGAAATATATGAAAATACATGTAGTATATACGAAATATTATTTATCAAGATATTGTTTATAAACAAATAAAAATAAAAAATCGTTATAAATTTGGTTATATCCAAATATATGATAAATTATGTAATAAATTTGGATATAATCAAATATAAGAAAATATTTGTTTAATTATTGAATAAAATCAATAAAAATATTATTTTTGTATTATAATTGTTTATAAACAATAAAAATGAATGTAAAAAATATTTTAAAATCTTTATCTGAAATAAATTATTGGGACAAAGAACCCGATTTTGATTTAGGTTTTGTTCGGGAGCAATATTTAAAACAGATATTTCCGGCAATAGGCAATAAATTAATTAAAGTGATTGTAGGGCAGCGTCGTTGCGGGAAAAGTTATATTATTCGTCAGTTAGTTAAAATTCTTATTAAAGAAAAGCGGATAAATCCTAAAAACATTTTTTATTTGAATAAAGAAATGTTTGAATTTGAGCACATTGCTACCGCAGATGATTTGAATGAAATAATTAAATATTATAAATCAATTTATAAACCGCAAGGGAAAATTTATGTATTTATTGATGAGGTACAAAACATTGATCGTTGGGAAAAACTAATTGTATCTTTGGCACAGCATCCTTTAATTGAATATGAGCTATTTATAAGTGGTTCTAATTCAAAGCTTTTATCGGGAGAGTTGGCAACTTTACTATCGGGTAGATATATCATAACTCAAGTGTTTCCTTTTTCGTATAAAGAATATCTTGATTATAAAAAACTTGAGAACTCAAAGGAGCATTTTATTCGTTATATTAGTACCAGCGGTTTGCCTGAAGTGTTTCACTTACAGGGAGATGAAATTAAAAATCATTATTTTCAATCTTTAAAAAATACAATTCTTTTAAAAGACATAATGTATCGGCATAATATAAGAGATTATGTTTTGTTAGAGGATATTTTTTTGTTTTTATTGAATAATGTTGGCAGTTTAAGTTCAATACCAAATATTATAAAATATTATAAGAATAAAAACAGAAAGGTTGATTATACAACTGTTTCTCAATATATTTCTTATATGCAAGATGCTTTTATATTGCATGAAGCTGCGCGTTTTTCGTTTAAAACCAAAGAACTTTTATCCGGCGAAAAAAAGTACTATGTAAATGATATCGGCTTTCGTAACTATTTATATCCGGCACTTATAAGCGATATTGGAGCGATATTGGAAAATATTACTTATATGCACTTACGTTTGGCTGGCTATAATGTAAAAATTGGAGCAGGCTATAACTACGAGATTGATTTTTTAGCCGAAAAACAATCAAAAAAACAGTATGTTCAAGTAAGTTATATAATGCCTGAACAAAAAACTGTTGAAAGAGAGTTTGGCGCATTAGAAAAAATAAAAGACAGTTTTCCGAAATATGTTATAAGTATGGATGATGTTCTTATTCCTAATGAAAAAGGAATTATCCATGAGCATATTTGGGATTTTATATATCAATTATCATTGTATTAATTTATTAGGTTTTTCACAGATTTAGTAAAAGTATTCATTAAAACCTTTGCCGTAGGCAAGCTTAGTGTCCTTAGTGTTCTTTGTGGTTTTTTAAAAAAAACATCGACGATGTTTAAAGTTTGTTAGATTACCAATGTGAACTTAATTTATATTTTTTTATTAAAATGGTGATGAAACCATTTATTAATATCCGCAAGTTATTATTACCTAAATCAATATAGGTATTAACTGTATGTAAGTGAAGGTGTGGCTTGTAAATCAAGTGAAATCAATTTATTGTAACATATTTTTTACAGATATGCCAAACCTTCACTCTGCTGATTTAATCTTTATTTGTAAAAAATTACTTCTTTATACTTTCAACTGCTCGGTCAATCCTTTTTATGGTTTCATCTTTACCAATTAGTGCAATAATATCAAACATGTGCGGTCCTTTTCCGGCACCTACCACTGCCAAACGGAAAGCGGTCATTACTTGTCCCATGCTCAGACCGGTAGTTTCGAGCCATGCTTTTACTTTATTTTCAGTATTTTCGGCAGTAAAAGGTTCAATTTCTTTTAACACACAGCTTAATTTTTTTAAATGTTCCGGTGTATCTTCTTTCCAACGTTTTTTTACCATTTTGGCATCGTATTCTTGCGGTGCTTCAAAAAAGAAATAAGATTGCTTCCAAAAATCACTTACAAAAGTGGCACGTTCTTTAATGAGTGCAACAACTTCTTGTACAAAATCATCGTCTTTGTCAAATCCTTTTTCTTTAAGTATTTTTTGATATTCCTTGCTTAGCTCTTCGTTTGATTTTTTTTGTAAGTATTGATGATTAAACCATTTTGCTTTTTCGGGGTCGAATTTAGCACCTGCTTTTCCCACTTTTGATATATCAAATGCATCAATTAATTCTTGCAAACTGAAAATTTCTTGTTCTGTTCCCGGATTCCAACCCAAAAGAGCCATAATATTAATAAAAGCTTCGGGGAAGTATCCGCTTTCGCGATATCCTGATGAGACTTCACCGGTTTTGGGGTCTTTCCATTGCAAAGGGAAAACCGGAAAACCACCTTTATCTCCATCGCGTTTACTTAATTTTCCTTTCCCGTTAGGTTTTAAAATTAATGGCAGATGTGCAAATTCAGGCATGCTATCAGCCCAGCCCAATGCTTTATATAACAAGGTATGTAGCGGAAGCGAAGGCAACCATTCTTCGCCACGAATTACATGCGTGATTTTCATTAAGTGGTCGTCAACAATATTTGCCAAATGATAAGTAGGCATACCGTCTGATTTGTATAATACTTTATCATCTAAGGTGTTGGTGTTAAATTTTACTTCTCCACGAATTAAATCCTGCATTATTACGGTTTCATTTTCAGGCATTTTAAAGCGGATAACATAGGGTTCGCCACCGGAAATTCTTTTTTGAACCTCTTCGCCCGAAAGGCTTAATGAATTTTTCATTTGCATACGGGTTTGTATGCCGTATTGTTGATTTGAACTGCCTTCGGCTTTCAGGCGTTCACGCATGGCATCTAACTCTTGGGGTGTGTCAAAAGCAAAGTAGGCATTGCCTTCGGTAACCAACTGCATAGCATAATCACGATACAAATTTTTTCGTTCACTTTGACGATAAGGTCCGTAATCACCTCCTTTGGTAACTCCTTCATCAATAGTAAGTCCGCACCATTCTAATGCATCAATAATATATTCCTCGGCACCGGAAACATAACGGGTTTGGTCGGTATCTTCAATACGTAAAAGAAAATCTCCTCCGTGTTTTTTTGCAAATAAATAATTAAACAATGCGGTACGTACTCCGCCTATATGTAAAGGTCCTGTAGGACTGGGTGCAAATCTTACTCTTACTTTTTTCATTTTGTTATCTATAAAAATTTTTATGTCGGCAAAGATAAATATTCTGTCCCGAAAACCGTAAAAAAAGCTATTTTATGTTCTTTAATATAATCGGGAATAGAATAATTATGCTTAATTTTGAATGATGATTAAAAATAATTAAATTATTGATTATTAATTGATAAAATATAATTTGACTATGAAAACAATGAAAGCACTTGTTAAATCTAAGCCCGAACGCGGTATTTGGATGGAAGAAGTTCCTATTCCTGAGCTTGGGGTAAACGATATATTAATAAAAATAAAAAAAACGGCTATTTGTGGTACGGATTTACATATTTACCGCTGGGATGAGTGGTCGCAAAAAACCATTAAAACACCAATGACTATCGGACATGAGTATGTGGGTACGGTTGCGGAAATGGGCAAAGGCGTTACGGATTTCAAAATCGGCGACCGTGTAACCGGCGAAGGACATATTGCTTGCGGGCATTGCAGAAATTGCCGGCGCGGTAAAAAACATGTTTGTGAAAACACCATAGGTATCGGTGTAAATCGTGATGGTGCATTTGCCGAGTATGTGGTGGTTCCGGCATCAAATGTAATGAAAATGAGTAATCAAATTCCGGACGACATGCTTGCTATAATGGACCCTTTTGGAAATGCTACACACACAGCACTTTCTTTTCCTTTGATTGGTGAAGATGTTTTGGTAACAGGTGCCGGATTAATCGGGAGTATGTGCGTAGCAATATCTAAATTTGCCGGAGCACGCTATATTGTAGCAACCGAAACCAATCCTTACAGGATTGAATTGGCAAAAAAAATGGGGGCTACACGTGTAATTAATCCTTTAGAGGAAAGTTTAGACGATGTAATTGCCAATTTAGGCATGATTGGTTTTGATATAGGTATGGAGTGTTCCGGTTCGCCTATTGCATTTAACGACATGCTGGCACATATGTACAATGCCGGAAAAATTTCGCTCTTGGGTATTTTACCTTCAAGTACGCAAATTGATTGGGATAATATTATTTTTAAAGGCTTGCAGTTAAAAGGTATTTACGGTCGTGAGATGTTTGAAACTTGGTATTTAATGGAGCAAATGCTTATGTCGGGTCTTGATTTGTCGCCTATGATTACGCATAGATACAAAGTTGATGATTTTCAAAAAGGATTTGATGTGATGGATAGTGGAAATTGCGGTAAAGTATTATTAGAGTGGGAATAAAATAATAAAGGCTGTTTAAATATCTATTTAAACAGCTTTTAAGCTAAATTGAGCAATTTTATATCGTTCAATTTAGGACTAACTATATATAAATGATGCAATTAATTGATTTATTTCATCAGGTTTTTCAACGGTTACCGCATGGTGGGCATCTTTTATAATTTTTAATTGGGCATTGGGTAAAAGTTGTGTGTATTTTTCTTTTTCCTCTGTGCTGATATAATCAAATTCAGAACCAATAATTAAAACCGGTCGATTGATGTCGGATAAGTGCTTTTTAACTGTCCAACCTGCCATAGCATCTACACTTTTAATGTAATCTTTTACACTGTTTTGTGCCCACCGTTTTACCATTAAATTTCTTAAATCACTTTGGTGCTTGTAAGGAAATACTTTTTTTGCAATTATTTTCCCCATAGCTTTCATACCTATTAGTTTAGGAATAAGTTTTCGCATACGTAAGGCTTTTCTGTTTGCTTTATTATCCATAGGCATTTCTACAAAACTATTAATAATTACCAGTTTATCAACCAAGCACGGATAATCTACAGCCATTTGAAAAGCAACCATACCTCCCATTGATATACCTACAATTATAACTGTTTCCTCTGTTTCATTACATAAAATTTCAGCAATGTCATTTGAAAATGCAACAATTGAATAGGTTCCTTCTCTACTTCCTGTTTTTCCATGCCCTCGTAAATCAACAGTTATGGTTTTAAACGATTTAGAAAAAAAATTGATTTGATGCTCCCAGTCTTGTGAACTAGAACCCAACCCGTGAATAAACACTATAGGCCTTCCGCGTCCTGATACTTTATAATAAATTTTGTGATTATCTTCTTTCATGCTTTCAGCTCTTTTATGCTTATAAACCAAAATCTACTTTACCGGATTCTAAGTGATAATAAGCCGGAATAATTTTCACTTTTCCTTTATCAACAGCATTGCTGATTATTTTTGAGTTTTTGTAAACAGATTGAGCCGTTAGCTCTGCATTTTTACGCACTATATTATTTATATCATTACTTTTTGCTTGCCTGATTGCCGGAGCAATGTATCTAAATAAATGACTAAAGTTCTTATCAGGCACTTTATTATAGTTTTCTACTGCTGCTGTTATAGCCCCGCAATTTTCATGACCCAACACCAGTATTAGATTAACACCTAAATTAGCTATGGCATACTCAATACTTGCTAATGTAGAAGTGTTCGCTATATTTCCTGCTACACGAACTACAAATAATTCGCCTAAACCTGTGTCAAAAGTAAATTCAGGTACGATACGTGAATCAGCACAGCTTAATATAACTGCATAGGGCTTCTGCCCCCCTACTAACTCTTGTCTTCGCGTTGAATTTTGAAGTTTTCCATCTAATTTATCTTCAATAAAGTGCAAATTTCCTTTCTTTAATTTTTCTAATGCTTTTTCCCAGTGTAAATTATCCATAAAATTCAAAAAATAATTGTAACTTCGCTTACCTAACTTTAAAACAAGCAAGATATGAAAAAAAATTATTACTTTATTTTAATTCTTTTAATATTATTTTTGTTTCCGGCGAATATTTTTTCACAAATAATAGAAATTTCACCATTCTATGGATGGCAAATGAATGGTAAGATGCACTTTTATGAGGGAGATATAAAAACAGATGATAATGAATTATTTGGTGCTACCATGGATGTTGAAATAGGACACGGATACGGTGTTGAGTTAATGTACTCGCACACAAAAACACACTCTTATTTTTATCCGAGTTCATCATCTTATACCCGTAGAGATTTTGATGTGATTAATGAATATTATCAAATAGGTAGTTATAAATATCTGGAATATGGCAATTTGCAGCCGTTTATGGTTTTAAGTCTCGGGGCTGCGCGTTATGCTCCTTCGGATAGTGATATTAGTGATATTTGGCGTTTTGCCACGACCTTTGCTTTGGGTACAAAAATTTTCTTTTCTGATAAAATTGGTATTCGTTTACAGGGGGCTTTGATGATGCCCATGTATTTTTCGGGAGTTGGTTTTTATTTCGGGACAGGAGGAAGCGGACTCACTACCTATTCATATGTCCCTATGGTACAAGGTAATTTTAATGCAGGCTTAATATTTCGTATAGGAAAATAGTTATTTAACAAAAGACTACTTTTTAAAGTAGTCTTTCTTTGTTGTAAGTGTTAAAAATCAAAATCTTTTTCAATGATTGGTAAACCAAGACTTTCAATTGTTTTTTCAGTTTTCATTAAGCGGTTTATTCTTTTTACACCTGATGAGTTTCCTGATTTTTCGTAAAACTGAGCAGCTTTTTCTGTATTACCAATTAATTCATAGCATAATGCAAGATTATAATACAAATTACTGCTTGATTCTTGTTCATTTAATTTAAAAAGAATTTTGGCAGCTGCATCCAAATTTCCTGATTTTAGGTTAGCCTTTACCATTTTCATTTGAGTTTTTAATTCACTTTTGTACGCTTTATTTTTTGTTTTAACATTTTTAAAATTATATTTTTCCAAAACAAATTCAGGACTGTAAAGATTTTTTTTGCTGTTGGCAGTTCTTTCAGTTAGTTTTGTTACTAAGCTGTCGATACTAGACCCTTTGGGTTTACGAAGGAAACTACGTTTTGAACCATCTAATTTATCCGAAAAATCATGCTTGTCTATAATTTGCCCTTTGCGTTTGGCAATTATTTGTCCGTTAACTGAAACTTTACCGTTATTTTGGTATTCAAAGTAAAAATAGCTTACCGGTTTCTTATTTGCTGTGCCATTATCAAGTACCCATGTTGTGTCTGAATGTAGTTTAGAAGAAGCATCTTGTTGTGTTGAGAATTTATATTTTCCACCAAGAACTATATCAGCCTGATTTTCTGAGTTTACGATTTCATAAAACTTTGTTGTAAACCATGGATTATACAATGATCCGCTTGCTTTAACTTCTCTGTCTTTGTTTTCGGCAGTAATTAACTGATTTTTTATAGCCTCTGATACCTGAATACCGAAATTTGGAAACTTAGCATCTTCTGATTTTAATGCTTTTACATAGAGTTTACCACCTCCTGCAAATACTTTTGCAGGCATTTTTAAAGTGTAGGCTCTTATAGACTGGCTGCTTACTATACAGGAAATGGATAGTGCAAATATTAATATGCTTATTTTAATTATATTTTTCATTTTTTTCATTTTATCTATTGAATATATATTTTGTAAACTTATTTTATATTGGTGCAATTACTCTTTTAACAGGTATAGTTTAAACTTACCGGGAATGTTCCCGAAAGAGATTTGTCCGCCGGGATAAGTGCGAATTTTTGTATAAAAAAGTTGTCTGTACTCTTTGGGCTTAACAAAACGGTTGTTGGCATCCTTTGCAAAATATTTATCGTATTGTGATTTACTTACTTTTACAAAACCATTGTATAAATACTCATTGGTATTTACAAAATGAATAATGTATGTATTTGCACTTTCAATCGAGTCTCGTTTGATATAAATCACTGCTTCGGGTGTATTAAGAACTGTTTCGGAGTTTGTAGGTACAAAATCATTATTTGCAAAAGCAATGTATTCTTTTCCGTCAGGACTTATATAACTTAAAATATAAGTATGGTTGCTAATACGAGGAATTTCCGGCGCTTTCTGTGCAAAAGCCTTTCCTGTGGAGCTAATCATAAGTCCAAGAGCAATTGTAATAAATAATTTGTTAATTTTCATAGCATTTATTTTTAATTAATATTTAATAAGGAACACAATGTGTGTTATACACCTAATATTGCATAGATGCAAACATCACTAAAATTAAGCTTATTTATGTAGATTAAAAGTTAAGGATATTATTGTAAAAACCTGATTTGCTAAAAGTTAAAAGTTTTTACAAACTAACAATTACTTATTTGAAGAGTTCTCCTTTTTTTGAATTCTAACTTGCTTTAATTTTTTTGTAAGATGGCTTGCTTGGCATAAGTTTCTTTGGATAAATTGATTCTCTGATAAATCATACGCTCATAACTGTTTCACCTTAAAAAAACATATAAGGCAGGATAAAACCTTTTAATATATATAAAGTTATACTTTTAATTAGTAGTTTAATTGAACCTAAATTGAGCGATTATCTACTTCAATAAGTACCAATCTATTGAACTAAAAAGATTTACAAAAAAAGACTCAAATACCAAAAGGTATTCTTACTTTTTTTCTAAACTTTTTAATCTCAATATCTTGGCACTTCTTTTTGCACATAATCGCTCAATTTAGGGTGAAATAAACTTTGATTTTGGGGGATAGTTTATTTTGAAACAGTACTATTTTTTGTAAAAATACAAATTTAATAAAATATATGTAATATAGCCGGAGTTTCATTAATCCGGCTATTCAGTTGTAAGAAGGTTTTCTGCTTCTTCTCTGATTTTTGACTCTATAAGTCCTTTAAATGGTAATGCTGTAAACGGAATTTTTCCGTCTAAAATTACATCTGATTGACTAACAGCTAGTTTTCCTTTCATTAATAGTCCCATTATTTTAAACGAAAAATCGGAGCTATTTCCGTTCCAGCTTTCTTGAACATCGGTAATCTTGTCTTTAAAATCATCTTTTAATTTATCAAAGATTTTTTTTATTCTTTTCAAAGCCTCTTCTTGTGCTAATGAATGGTCAACTTTCACTTTAATATTTGGCATTTTTTTAACTTTACTCGTTATTATTAAGTGTTAATGAACTTTCCCAAATTCCATGCAAATTACATCCAATTTCAGCTTTAATTGCCTTTAAATTACTGTTTTTAACAATAAAACTTGCAAAACCTCTTGCCATTCCTGCTTCAAATTCTACTGTTCCTACCAGATTACTATTTACAAATAATTTGATGTAATCAATCCAGTGTTCTTTGCTTGTTGGATGTATAACTCCTTGCGAACCCACAGTTATTTCAATTCTTGTAAAGTCTCCGTCTGTTTCTTTTACGTTTATTTCGGGAGTGTGTTTTAATTCTGCTTTTGTCGGGTTTTCAGGATCTTTATAACTAAATTTTTGCCGGTTAAAGTTCGCTTTTTTGTCTTCTTTTATTTTTTCATCAACTTTATTCTCTGTTTTTTCTTCTACATTTTCTGTACATGAAGAGAAAATACCAACTGTTCCGGCAATTCCTAACAAACCTATCATTTTTAATAAATTTCTACGTTCCATAGTTTAAGTGTTTTTAATTAGTATCGCTGCAAAATACAAATAATATTTATAATCAAATATAAAAAAAATGTTTTTTTTATTAAATCTGGTACGTTTTTAGCTTAAAATTCGTTAATAGGGCAGGATAATTTATTTTACTCATTAAATATTTGGGTAAATTTAAAGAATTTTAACCTGCTTAATTCAAACTATTTATTAACTTTACGATAATTTATTGTGTACAAAAACTTTATTAACTCAAAAAGCAGAATTATGAATTCATTGTTAAAAATTCTTGGAACCTTTATTATTGTTCTTTTAACTGTGAGTATTACATCTTGTAATCAAAATGGAAAATCGGACGATGAAGATATTTTTGATGATAAGGACGATATTGGTTTTATTACCGAAGTAGAAAGTCAAACGTATTATCTGATTCCCTCCCCCGAAGGATTATTTAGTTTTATTAGGGATGGCGATTTAAAATATGTAAAGGATGTATTAAATCCTACCGAAAATATGGATAAATATATTGATACTCGTGCAAAAGAGTTAAATTTCGGGATTTATTCCGCTGATTTAGCCTATGTTGCATCCTTTAACAAATATCAAGAATCGGTTGATTATTTAAATACAGTACGTACTTTAAGTGATGAAATCGGTATTTCGGCGGTATTTGATGAAAATTTAATCGGACGAATTGACAATATTATTGATAATCAAGATTCCTTATTAAAAGTTACCAGCGATTCGTATTTTAGTATTGTTCGTTATTTGGAAAGTAGTAACCGGACTAAAACTTTAGCACTTATTGTTACCGGTGGTTGGATTGAAAGTATTTTTGTGGTTACTAATTTAATTGACAATTTTGACCCCAATAGTGATGCCGTTCAATTGCTGGCTGACCAAAAGTTGGTTATTGAGAACTTAATGTCTTATTTAGACCAAAATAAATCCGACGACAATATTCAACGTACAATTAATGATTTAAAAAACCTGCAAAAAATATATCAGGAATTAAAAACCGAAGTAAAAGAAAATTCGGCTCCGCAAGAAAATACGGATGGTAAAATTGTAGTTGGCGGAAATGCAAAGATTATTATGACGAAAGAACAGTTTGAAGAACTTAAGCAAGAAGTTGCCAAAGTAAGAAACAAAATTACCAAAAACAACTAATTTAAAGTATCTGTAATATGAAACAATTTGTTAAAAATTATGACACGATGAATCACTTTAAGGGTTCTGTCAATCAGATAAAAACAAAAAACAATATCCAAATGAAATTATTAAAATTTAAGTTTATTTTATTATTAATATTAATTCCTGCCGGAATATTGGCACAGGACTTAGATTGCCCTTCAAGATTAAAAATGCGTAGAGCTACGCCACCCTATAAATTTAATTCTTTATCAAAAAGTGCACAGTGCCTTACCGGTAAAAAATATGAATTTGTTGTTCCTTTAAATGCAGGAAGAGACTATCGAATTTCTTTCTATGCAAGTCCTGTTTTTAACAATAACATAAATTTCAGGATAATTGATATGAATACAGGACAAAAGGTTATGGATTTACCCGGCGAAGTAATTGAGTACGATAAGAAAGGCTCGTGTGTTTTAAAACCTTATACCGATCCGGCATCAGGTAAGTCTATTCATCCATATTTTGATTTTTATCCAACTAGCTCAACACAATTAAAAATAATTATAGACATTCCTTCTATAAAACAGAGTGAAAACGAAGGCTCTAATTTTAATGCTCCCGAAGAGCGCAGGAAAGGTTGTGTAACGGTTTTCATTCAAGATAAAAAATCTGCCGAAAGTGGTGGTTTTAGTGTCTCTGAATAGCTTTTTAGGTATATTTACAAATTATTTGTACTTTATTTAAATAAGAAGCAGTTTGAATTTTTCATTCTGCTTTTTTCTATCTAAATATAGCGATTATGTACAAAAATAAGTGCCAAGATATTGAGAATAAAAAGTTTAGAAAAAAAGTAAAAATACTGGTTGGTATTAGCGTCTTTTTTTGTAAATCTTTTTAGCTCAATAGATTGTTACTTATTGAAGTAGATAATCGCTCTATTTAGATTCTAATTAGTATGACAAAGTAACATACAAATACTG
>Ga0256840_1002677_pt1 | contig 15426 bp, 13 predicted proteins | sample 355202metaG_FD_185969 | JGI IMG/M metagenome (GOLD analysis project Ga0256840, IMG submission 185969) | Hydrothermal vent microbial communities from Mid Atlantic Ridge, Atlantic Ocean - 355-202 | ecosystem: Environmental > Aquatic > Marine > Hydrothermal vents | place: Atlantic Ocean: Mid... | reverse complement strand
GAATAAACTATGGGCCAATGGGTGTGGTCTATACCGCTTCCGATTCTGCTGACATGAGGAGGTCGCACAATTTTACAAGAGATACAGTTGCCAACTGGAGGCCTCGCTATGTTTATGTGGACAAGGACTGGACCGGTACCGAGACCGGGCTGAGCGCAAATCCGTTCAACACCATAAGCGAAGGGGTTGATAAGATCGGCAGGTTTGCCACTGGAGCAAGGCTCTACATAACGCCTGGGTTCTATTCAGGCAGTGGTAACTATCCGCTGATCATAACCAAGCCCATGACTATATATCCCTGGGGTTCAGGGGCCATAACCATTGTTCCTTGAGTTGGTGCTTCTTACAGGAGCGGAAGGCTTATTACAGACAAGGTTCCAACATCCCAGGGGCATATCAAGGAGGTGTAAGATGGAAAAGCTAAAGCATCTTTTTGTGATCTCTCTGTTGCTTCTGGTTTTACCGGCCCCCTTCTTCACAAGCATGAGTCTTGGGGCTGAGGGTGACCGTGTCTGGATAAACCCTGCAGCAACACCACGGGAGGAGCAGAACCACGTAAGGATAATAAGTGACGGTAACGGGGGAGCCATTCTTGTATGGCAGGACAACCGCAATGAACATTGGGGTGATGACAACTGGGATATATATGCCCAGCGTATCGATGCCAGTGGCAACGCTGTCTGGGGTTCAAATGGGATAGCCATTGCTGCAGGAGATGAAGACGAAGTCCTGCCTGAGTTGGCCCCAGATGGCTCAGGCGGTGCCATAATCGCATGGAAGAGGGGTAGCTCCATATTTGTTCAGCGTATCGACTCCAGCGGTTCCATTCTCTGGACTCCAGGCGGGGTTGAGGTGGCAAACAACTCATCTGTTGACAGCCTGAATCCAATAGCCATCGATTCTGAAGGCAGGGGCGGGGCGTTCATAGCGTTCCGTACGGCCCTGGGCATAAGGTGTGCCCGGGTGGAGAGTGATGGCAGCCTTGCCTCACCTGGTATAAACGGGATCGACCTTGGCGCAGGTGCAGTGATGTATGGAGGCCCTGCCCTGGCAGCGGTAAAAAGCAGCCTGCCAGGCTCAAAGAGTGCCTTTGTTGTGATGTGTGACGGTTTTTGTGCCAGGGTACAGAAGGTCTCTACTGATTTTTTTTCAGGAAACCTTGTGCTGCCTTGGGGAACTCCAAAGAATTTGAGCTGCGATCCCCGTCGTGAAGCAAGACCGGATATAGCCCTTGATGGAGATGGAGGCGCCTTTATCACGTGGGCCAGGCAAAGAGATCCTGTAGGAGATCCTGCCGGAAACCATGTTGTAGCCCAGCACATAGATTCTGATGGAAACGCCCTTTGGGCAGCAAATGGTCTTATCCTGGTGGATTCATCCATTGTGGGGGGAAACGATGAGTGTTGGAGAAGTTACGAGGTGATCCCATCCATAGCTGCAGATGGGCTTGGCGGCGCAGTGGTTGCCTGGAACGACTGGCGAAACCAATCAACTTGGCCTGGTGGAAACGATGACATCTATGTCCAACGAATTGATCATAACGGTTCACCTGTATGGACTGCCGGCGGCATATCCGCCTGGTACTATCCCGGCGGCAGCCAGAGAAGACCAAAAGTTGTGACAGATGGCGCTGGAAGATCCCTTGTAGTGTTTCAAGACATGGGTATGGGAAACTGGGACATAATAGGGGTCAAACTGGATAGAGACGGATCGAGATGGAGCGCTTATAAATCCTATATCTACTATGACGGCATGGATGGTGAGGATCAGATTAATCCGGTAGTCGCCTTCAATGGCTCAGGTCCCTCGCCTACTGGTGCTATAGTGGCATGGGTTGATAAACGGGATGATGAAGGGGATATTTATGCAACAAAAATCGAACTTATCTATCCAAAGCCGGACCTGGTAATAGCTTCCATAAATTTTGATCCTGTTATCCCTGATCCCAATCAACCCTTTGGCGTTACCATCAGGGTGAGAAATGAAGGGCCTGCTCCAACAAACCGGGGTTTTTATGTGGGGCTGGACGGTCTCCAAGACGGGCTGTTTATGGATAGTTGCTACATCAATGATAACCTTTCCCAATGGGAAGAGGCTGAGTGTACCGTCACCTATGACAATGGGAAGCCTTTTGGCTCATATATTGTCACAGCCTATGCAGATGGCCATGCATCAGCCATGTACAATGATCTCATAGACGAATCTGTCGAGAACAACAATTCCCGTTCAACCACCCTGAGAGTAACCGAAAAAAAGGCCGATTTTGATTGCGACCAGGATGTTGATGGCAAGGATCTCCAGGAATTCATTGATAACTATTATGTAATTTGTAACGTCAATGAGTACTGCCCCTGGGACCTGGATGGAAGCAGACGGGTGGATGGTGATGACCTGGCTATCCTGGCAGGAGAGTTTGGGCTTTAACAGATCCAGGCCTTAGCAGGAGAATAGGGGGATGGGGCAATAACTGCATAATTCCGGCTTGAGTCAATGGGAACCCACCATCCCCTTTTTCCATTGGCACTTCCTGCTCAAGGTTACAATAGGTAATAATCTTCGCTTTAAATCGTCACCGTTGATAAAAAATAATCTGCACATCAACAAAATATCCAGTCTTTTCCGGGAGTTTCCCATTTGCCAGTGGGTGGGTGGGAAGTGTCTGTATCTGTCGAGCGAAGCGGGTGGTTAAAGATAAAATCAGTTAATATCGCACTATGCAAAAAATGTTGTGGTTCTTGTTACTACTCTTGCATCCTTACGGAATCTGATGAATCCGGGACCATCAACGTACCAGAGTCATTGAGATAAACCGAAACCATCCGGTACCTGCCCATCTGTCTTTTTTGCCTGATTGACCTGGGCTCTCAGCATACTTAACCTTTTGAAAAGGGATCTTTTTTCTCTCGTTGAACAGTTCCTCTCCCTCTGACATGAATGGAGATCATAATGATGAATCGCCTTGCAGATGAAAGCAGCCTCTATCTGAGGCAACATGCATATCAACCTGTCCACTGGTATCCCTGGTGTGAGGAGGCCTTTGATCTTGCGCGCCAACGCTCCTGTCCTGTTCTGATATCCATTGGTTATTCAGCCTGTCACTGGTGTCATGTCATGGCCAGGGAGAGCTTTCAGGATCAGGAGATTGCGGAGACACTCAATAAAAATTTTGTGAGTATAAAGGTTGATCGGGAGGAGCATCCAGAGGTGGACTCCATCTATATGCTGGCATGTGAAGTGGCTACCGGTTCAGGCGGGTGGCCCCTTACGGTGTTTGCCCTGCCGGATGGGGCTCCATTCCTGGTTACAACCTATCTTCCTCCAGACAGTTACAACGGCCGGATGGGATTTCGTCAGCTAATAGAACAGATTTCAATGGCCTGGACCCGCCATCCTGAAAAGATTCAGCAGGCAGGTAAACAGTTTCTCGCAGCCATGGACAAGGTGGAGTTCTATCTGCCTGATAATATAGAACCCTCTGCCGTGATAAAGGATGCCCTGAACAGGATGGCCACCGAGTTTGACCATGAGTTCGGGGGCTTTGGTCATGCCCCCAAGTTCCCATCGCCCCTGCGGCTTCTGTTTCTTTTGAGCTGTTGCAGAGGCAGTGGGGAGCTCGGGCCTGAAGATAGAAAACAGGCAGGAGAGATGGCATTCTCCTCCCTGTCTGCCATGAGATATAGCGGGCTTTTTGACCATGTAGATGGAGCTTTTCACAGATACTGTGTGGATCAGGCATGGAAGGTGCCGCACTTCGAAAAGATGCTGTATGACCAGGCTCTTATGATGATGGCTTATGCTGAGGCCTATGAGATTTCAGGAGAGCCCTATCTTGCAGATACAGTGGACCGGATATTCTCCTATCTCCAGGAGAGAATGCTATCTCCGGATGGCCTGTTCTATTCGGCAGAGAGTGCAGAAAGTCAGGGGGAGGAAGGGGTCTTCTATTCCTACGGATGGAGTGAGCTGGAACAGATTCTCGCTCCTGATCAAATGAAGCTGTTTGCAGAGTATTTTTCCCTGGATCCTGATGGCAACTATTTTGATGAGGCCACAGGAGTATCCACCGGGAGGAATCTGCTCCATCCCGTAGGCCCGCCTGAATTCTTTGCAAAGGAGAAGGGGCTGTCTCCAGAGGAGTTTTCCCGCTTTCTCAGGGATGCAATGACCGGTCTGAAGCAGGCTCGGGATCTCAGGATCAGGCCTGACAGGGATGAAAAACTCATGGTGGACTGGAACAGCTTGGCAGCCATGGCCCTGGCACGTTCAGGAACCATTCTGGATCGTCCGGATCTTCTGAAGGCTGGCCAACGGGTCATGCAAAATATGGTGGAGCGGGGTTTCAGCAACTCCCGACTCCTGCATCTCATTGACGCCAAAAGAACTATACCAGGCCTTCTTGAGGACTATCTGTTTATGGCTGTAGCTGCGCATGAGCTCTGGTTGGCTACCGGAGATGATCTCTATGGCGGAATGAGAGAACAGTTGCTCAGTGATGCTGCTCACATCTTTCCATCGGGTAAGGCCGGCACTGATCTGTTGAGACAGGTGCCTAAGGATTACCAGCCTCCACTGTTTTATGAATACATTCCCATTTTTGACGGGGCTGTCCCTTCAGGTAACGGGATGTTGGCTTTGCTTTTTGCCCGAACAGGGCAGCATAAGAATGCAATCAAGGTGATGGAGGCTGTGGGCAAACAGATGCAGACTATGCCTGGACAGTTCCCCTCCATGCTTCTCGCCCTTGTGGAAATATATGGTAACAAGCCATGAGCAAGACAGTTCAGACCATACATCTCTTTCTCCTCAAGGCCCATGACCGGCGTAGTGCTGAAGAAAGGCTTCTGACCTTTTTGGATAGATATGATCTCATACATTTCGACTCTGTGAAAGTAACCCGATCTATCTGCATGGCACATGACAAAACCGGTTTTTTACAGACTGTTGACAGGGGGATATCTGAAAACAGGAAATGGCTGGCAGAGGCCGTAACCTTCCTGGAACAGGAGGGGTTTGAGGCTGTCCGGGACCTGAATGATCTCCCCCAGGGATACCTGTCAAAGCATCTGCATGAGATAGTCCATTTTCTTGATGGCTTCTTTGGGATCGATTCCATGTTCTACAACATGGAGGAGGGATCTCACGGGATCAGCAGACTCCTTAAAGAGGAGATGAAACAGGCCCCTGAGCTTTTCTGGTTGCTGGAAACAGAGGCCTGTACAGGCCGGCCTGGTTTCCTTTTTGAAAAACTGAAGATGATGTAAAATCAACTGTAAAAACAGAGGAAAATGGGACTTATAATAGAGTTGAACCATCTCCTGTCCTGTTTCTCGGTGTGAAGGGACAATGTTGGAACATATCCTCTGGAGATCTTCTCAAAAACACTGGAGGTTCCCATGTCTTCCCAGGTGAAAGAGATTGTCAAAAGACTCAGGCCCAGCCTCTCCCTTGGCGAGTATGGAAAGGTTTATTCCGATACCAGCAGGTTTATGGAGATATCGTATGGGGATATCATAGAACTGGATGGCAACCACTATCTGGTATTGCGGGATGAGGCAGAGCGGAGTTTCGGTATCGAGGACCCCAAGTACTGGGTAAAAAGGACTATTCTGCTGGAGACCGGTGAGAGGAAGATTCTCAAGCTTGCTTTTTTTGAGAAGTTCGATCTCAAACTGGGCTCACTGAAGATCCCTTGTTACAGGAGCCCCAAGAAGGAGGCCAGGATACTGGATCTTGTGCAACGGGATATGCGATTCATGCAGGGAACCTCAACACGTGATGAGGCTGGCAATCTGGTGCGGATCATAGATATAGTCAGTGGGAAGAGGTTAGACACTCATGTATTTGAGATCGATGCGGATCACGAGAGATATTTCCATGAGATTTTCCCAACTGTGCTGGAGAAGTTCATGGAATCCTGCAGGGCAATCAAGTTTCTCCATGACCATGGAGAGATTCATGGGGATATACGGCGGGATCATCTCTGGATAGAGAACAGGACCGGCCTGTACCGCTGGATAGATTTCGACTATGCCTACAACTTTCAGGAAAACCCCTTCGGGTTGGATATATTTGGGCTGGGAAGCCTGCTCATATTCCTGACAGGGAAAAATCTCTATACTCTGTCCAACCTTGAGCAGGCAGGGCTCGATCCTGCCCTGGCTGAACGTTTCAAACCTGAAGATTTCTCCCTGCTCTACAGCAACCGGATAGCCAATCTCAAGAAGCTGTTCCCCTATATCCCGGAAAGTCTCAATTTTGTGTTGCTGCACTTCTCCAAGGGGGCAGAGCTGTTCTATGAAACAGTAGACGAGTTTCTGGATGACCTGGATCGCGCCCTGTCTGATATAAAGAAAGGGATCTGCCTGATATAATGGTCTTTTGTTGATTTCTCCATGCAGGAGGGAGGAAGAGATGGATATTCAAAAAAACGCAAAAAGGATTCTGGTTTCCTTGGACGGCTCTGAAAATGCTTTGAGAGGCATCGATTATCTTGCCTCTGTAATAGGCAAGGGGAAGGGTTTTTTTATCAGGATAATCACCGTGGACAAGGAACCCTCCCGGGATCTGTTCCCAGATGAAACATCCTGGCAGCAGGCAAGGGAGCAGAAGTATGAACGTGCCCAGACTATTGTTGCAGAAGGTATGGAACGGCTCAGGATGCTTGGGACAACAGATGCGGACCTGGATACCAAGGTAGTAAGGTGCAAAGGCCCTGGAATCGCTCAGGCCATAATAGAGGAGCAGTCTTCAGACAACTTTGGCACTGTTATTGTGGGAAGGCGTGGTGTCTCCAAGGCCGAAGAATTTCTTTTTGGCAGTGTGTCCAATAAAATTGTCCACTATGCCAGGGATTGCACGGTATGGGTGATTCAGTAACAGGAGCAAGGGGTCTATGCAACCTGATAGCCTTTGATGATGCCCCTTTTGACAGAGGCAGCCGGGCCTCTGTTCCCTTGGTGGGTGTAGTCTATGCGTCCCTCCGTCTTGATGGCGTAGTCCTCGGCAGGATAAGACAGGATGGCAAGAACTCCACCAGGGAGATCATCCGGATAGTGTCTGAGAGCCGTTTCAATGGACATATCAACCTGATAATGCTGGACGGAGTGGCCTTTGGAGGTTTCAACGTGGTGGATGTCCGGAGGTTGCACAGGGAGCTGGAAAGGCCTGTGATTGTAGTAACCAGGAAGAAGCCGGATATGGATGCCATCAGGTCTGCCCTTGAAAGACGAATAAGCTCCGGCAGGAGAAAATGGCAGCTTATAGACGCTCTCGGTCCTATGGAACGGTGTTGTGATTGCTGGATCCAGAGGGTGGGACTGGATTTTGAACAGGCCAGTGAAGTCATAAGATTTTTTTCCGTTCATGGTAAAATTCCTGAGCCTGTCAGGGTTGCACATCTCATAGCCGGGGCTATTGGCCGCGGTGAAAGCCGTGGACGCGCTTGAGTTACAGATTTGCTGTTGAGTCCTTTTTTCCTATCCCTCTTCCTCTTTTTCCTTGCACTCTGCTATGCAGAATTTCCTCTGCTTGACAACGATTTTTCTCTGACTTATGAATGGCGGTTATTGGTATAGAGATCCAGCCTGCTCAGGGGTAGATGATCTGATCTGTGGTTATGAATCTGGAGAATGTGAGTGTTATGTCAGATGCAGTTGCAACAGTGCTGCCTGCTGATTTTGAGGCAGGAGCTGTAGAGGCAGGAATAAAATACAGTGGACGTTTGGATCTGGGAGTCCTGTTTTCCAGAAGGCCCTCAGTGGTTGCAGGCACCTTTACCAGAAACAGGGTTAAAGCAGCTCCTGTCCTGGATGACATAACCCTTTTACGTTCCAGTAGAAAAGGTTATCAGGCAATTGTGGTGAATAGCGGCAATGCAAATGCCTGTACAGGAGAGCAGGGGCTGAAGGACTCTGCTGCCATGAGGGAGGCTGCAGCAAAGGCCCTCTCTATCATGCCTGAGCAAGTTCTGGTATGTTCAACAGGCGTCATAGGCCAGCCCCTTCCCATGGATAGGATCATCGCAGGCATATCTTCTGCCTGTGCCCGGTTGCAGGCAGATAGTGCCGGACTGGCCCATGTGGCCAGTGCCATAATGACCACAGACACACGGCCTAAGGTGGTTACAGCCGGTCTCGAGCTGGGCGGGGCCAGGGTATCCGTCACCGGTATTGCCAAGGGGGCCGGCATGATCGCCCCGGATATGGCACCACATGCCACAATGCTCTCTTTTATAATGACGGACGCTGAGGTTGAACCCAATCTCTTACAGTCCATGCTGAATCAGGCAGTGGATGGGAGCTTTAACAGTATTACTGTGGATGGGGATACCAGCACCAATGATACTGTCCTGCTCATGGCAAATGGGGCCTCTGGACAGCCGGTGGTTGCGGACTCCCTGTCTTCTGAACAGTTTTTCCATGCACTTAATATGGTCTGTTGCAAGCTGGCCAGAATGATAGTGGAGGATGGGGAGGGGGCCACCAGGTGTGTAGAGATCCAGATAACCGGGGCCAGAGCCAGGAGTGAGGCCAGGGCGGCTGCCAAGGTCATTGCAGAATCTCCCCTTGTAAAGACTGCCATCTATGGACGTGACCCAAATTGGGGGAGGATCGTTGCTGCAGCCGGCAGGTCCGGCGCAGAACTGGCCCCTGAGCGACTCTCTCTCTGGTTCGATAATGTCCAGTTACTGGATAATGGGAACTTTTCGGGTGAAGGCGCAGAAGAGCAATGCAGGCAGGTAATGACCAGGAAGGCCTTTTCCATCCGGCTGGATCTCGGTGTCGGACAGGAGACTGCGTCTATGCTCACCTGTGACCTTTCAGTTGAATATATCCATATCAATGCGGACTACAGGACCTGAGCCATTTCTCCGGAAACAGCCGTAAGGTCTCATTTTGAATCCTCTATCGTTTTATTTGACGATGTTAATTTGCCTCCCCAATAAATAGCTGATAACTTCTGTCTGCAGATCTCTTTTTTGGGGGTAAAGAAAATTGTCGCCGAACAGGCCTGCTTCTGCCCGGGGCGATTTAGCCAACAGGGGCAGGAGACGGCTTCTGATAATAGAGGATGAAAAATCCGTTGCCAAACAGTTGAAGTGGAGCCTTGGCAAGGAGTATGCGATCACCATTGCCGGAGATCTGCCAGAGGCTGTTCAACACCTTGAGACAGGAAATTTTCCTGTAGCCCTTCTGGATCTCGGCCTTCCTCCCCATCCAGATGATCCAAGAGAGGACTTTTCCCTGCTTGAATCCCTCCCCAAAATCAGCCCTGAAACCAGGGTGATAGTGCTTACCGGAAATTCAGAGGAGGAAAACGCCATAAAGGCCATCTCCCTCGGGGCAGCGGATTTTTGTGAAAAACCGCCTGATCTCAAGGTGCTGAAGGTCGTCCTCCAGCGCACATTCAGGCTGCAGGAGCTCGAGGCTTCAAAGGCAAGGCTGGAGCTTCAGATGGAGTCCTCAGGCAGCCTTTGCGGCATGATAGGGATCAGCCCTGCAATGCAGCAGGTTTTTGCACTCATAAGGCAGGCGGCAGCCACGGATTATCCTGTTCTCGTAACAGGGGCCACTGGCACAGGAAAGGAGATGGCTGCCCAGGCAGTTCATCAGTTGAGCAGCCGTGCTTCAGGCCCCTTTGTCATTATCAACTGCGGGGCAATAGCTGAAAACCTGGTTGAGAGCGAGCTGTTTGGCCATGAAAAGGGGGCATTCACCGGGGCGGTAAACCGGCATGTAGGCAAGTTTGAGCAGGCAGACGGCGGGACAGTCTTTCTTGATGAGATCGGAGAGCTTCCCCTGTCCATGCAGGTCAAGCTACTGCGGGTGCTCCAGGAGTCCACCATTGATCGGGTAGGGGGCAGAAGGCCCATAAGCCTGGACGTGCGCGTCATAGCGGCCACCAACAGGGACCTCTATGACAGGATCAGGGATGGTCATTTCAGGGAGGACCTCTTCTTCAGGCTGAACGTATTCAATATCCATTTGCCGGATCTTTCGGAAAGGGGAGAGGATATCTGTCTGCTTGCCCAGCACTTTCTGAAACAGGAGGCGCGGGCCCTTGGAAGGGGCAGGCTCTCATTTGCACCGGATGCCTTGACAGCAATGTCTGAATACCCCTGGCCGGGAAACGTGCGTGAGCTTCAAAACCGTATAAGACGGGCTGTGGGCCTATGCAATGGAGACAGGATCGATGCAGCAGCCCTGGGCCTTGGTGCCAGCCCCCAGGAAGGGAATGGCAGGGACACGAGGCCGCCTACTTTGAGGGAAGCCAGGCTCGCTGCTGAAAGAGATGCGGTAACAAGGGCCCTTGCCCTTACAGGCCACAACATAAGCAGGGCAGCAAAACTCCTTGAGGTCAGCCGCCCAACCCTCCATGACCTCATAAAAAAGCTCGGGATAGATCTGAAAAAGGAAAAGTAGGGCAGGATCCTGCTGATGACTGCTGCCCCTGCGCCTGGGTTTGCTAAAATACTGTCTGTTTCGTTGGCAACAGAAGGGATCTTCCTGAGTGTCGAAAAATTTTACATTCTCTCTATGGCAAGTATAGATCTGCATCTTTCAGGCAGATAGCCTCACTGCAGGGGGAGTTCAGGTGAACCACTCTCGCAGCTATGCGCGGTTACAGGCTGTAACACCGGCCTGTAGCCAGTGCATTGTACACGGGTTCACACGGCCCTGTCCCATGAGATCCCTTCCCGGACAGCTCGTGCCCCAACAATGCCTGTCGAAAAATTTTACACAGACAGACAAGGCAGGTGTAATCAACCTTTTTGTTTGAGAATATGTTTGTAATATCAATATATTATATTCTTGGCACACCTCCTGCTTATAAATTAAAAGAAATCCATTAAAAAGGAGGAGAAAATGAAGAAGCTGTTGCTCTTTTTAAGTGCTGTTATGTTGGTTGCAGGAGTAGTGGGGAATGCAGGGGCGATAACTTTTACTGATACGCAAGATCTTAATGTAACAATCGGAGAAGGTCCTTTCGCCCAGATTGTCTTGGGAGATACTTATACCTACACACACAACACTCCGAATGACTTTGAAGTGCCGTGGGACATTGTAAACAGTGCGACACTGGAGATTTCAGGTTATTGGATTGATGACAACGATGATCAGGTGGAGGTTAATGGTCAATTGGTAGGGACATTAACTGAAGGCGGCGAGTACGGGTTGACCTGGGGTTGGACATGGTACGATAATCCTTCAATTACAACCTTAGATATCTCATCTGCTTTTGATACCTGGACCAATGGAGATCTTCTTCAGATCTCAATCACGGCAGACGGCAGCTTGGGGGATGGAATACTTGAACTTTCTCAGTCCGTTTTTACTTTGGACTATGAGAATCGTACCGCCCCGGTCCCTGAACCTGGAACAATTCTGCTCATGGGTGTAGGGCTGCTGGGAATAGCCGGTTACAGCAGGAAGCGCTTGGCCAAGAAGGATTAGATTCTGCAGATCAACATAAGACAATAACAATTTGAAGTAATTCACAAAAATCCCTGCATGGCCAGGCCCTGCGGGGATTTTTTTGTCCCTTTCCCCCTCATTCTTTTCTACACCATCTGAACAGCCGGCCAGACAGGCTGTAAAATTATCCGACACCCCTGAAAAATAGAATCCGGGACAGCTTGAAGAAAGAAATTTGCATACCACCTTTTACTTGACAATTAGATGATTTCTTGAAACGGTTCCTCAAAAAAAGAGTTTTCGAGAGAAATGACTGAGAAAAAGGAGTGTTTTGTTGCAGCCCTGGACCTTGGTTCACAAACCTTCAGGCTTGTAATAGCGAAATGTTGCAATAATTCCTGTGAGATCGTGGCGTCAGGTCGAGAAAATGTGCGTCTGTTCCAGGGCATGGGGAGAGGCAGGGAGTTGACCAAAGAAGCCATTGACAGAGGAATCCGGGCGCTGAAAAATTTCAGGAAACAGATGGATGAACACCATGTACAACGGTTCTCCGCCATATCAACAGAGGTGTTGAGACGGGCCGCTAACAGCCACCATTTCCTGAAACTTGCAGAAGAGCAGGCGCATATCCCAATCCAGATAGTTCCTTGGGACAGGGAGGCAGCCCTGGCTGCAAAAGGGGCTCTGGAATCCATAAAGCCCAACCAGACTCTTACAGGCATATCTGCCATCATAGACGTTGGCGGTGGCAGCAGTGAAATCATAATCACACGCCATACGCAACCCTTGGCTGCTGTGAGCATACCAGTTGGCGCAGTATCCCTCTCTGAAGAGTTGCAACTGTCTGACAGGCTTTCCGCAACCCAGGTGCAGGAGATGGAAAAATTTCTCTCAAACCTGCTGAAGGAATCTGCCGAAACTGCACTGATCAACCAACTGAAGGCCCACTCTCTTGTCAGCCCGGATCAACCCTCTCTCCATTCACTGAAAATTGACCAGGTTATTGCTACTGGAGGCACAGCCACCACTGCCGCAGCTGTAATGCATGAGATGACCTGTTACGACCCTGAAAAGATAAGAGGCAAAACTCTTACCACTGACCAGTTAAAGAGATTGATGGAAGAAATCGGCTCCATTCCTCTGGGAAAAAGATATGAGATCCCCGGTCTGGAGCCTCAAAGGGCAGATATCTTTCCTGCAGGGCTTGCAATTCTCAGGGCAATTGCACTAATCTTAGGAATTCATCAGGTTGTGATAAGTGACGGGGGCATCCTTCTCGGGCTGCTCCTGGAAACAATAGAAAAGGAGTGTAAAACCCATGCTCAACCATCCTGTGCCAGAAGGCTATACATTTGACGACCTGCTGCTTGTCCCAGCCCATTCAAGTATCCTTCCTGCAGAGGTGGAGATCTCTGCCCAGCTCACCCCGGCCATCCGGCTCAACATTCCCATAGTCAGTGCTGCCATGGACACGGTTACCGAGGCTGATACTGCCATAAGCCTGGCCCGTGAAGGAGGCATTGGCATTATCCATAAAAACATGCCGATAAAGCGGCAGGTCAAGGAGATAGAAAAGGTCAAGAAATCGGAAAGTGGCATGATCGTGGATCCGGTTACCGTAACACCGGAGCACAAGCTGTGGCAGGTGCAGGAGATAATGAAAGAGTATCGCATATCCGGCGTTCCTGTTGTGGTTGGCAATAAACTGGTGGGTATCGTTACCAACAGGGATCTGAGATTCGAGACCAACATGGACCAGGAGGTAAAAAACGTAATGACCTCCAGGAATCTGGTCACTGCCCCTGTGGGAATAACCCTGGAAGAGTCCAAAGAACTGCTACATCAACACAGAATAGAAAAACTTCTGGTAGTCGATGAGGTTGGCAACCTGAAGGGGCTGATAACCATCAAGGATATTGAAAAGATCAAAAAATATCCAAATGCCTGCAAGGACGACCTTGGCCGTCTCAGGGTAGGAGCTGCCATCGGGGTAGGTCCCAAGCGCATAGAGCATGCGGAGGCCATTTTGAAGGCTGGTGTGGATGTAATAGTAGTGGATTCGGCCCACGGTCATTCACAAAACGTCATAGATACTGTAAGAGAGGTAAAATCCACCTTTACCGATGTCCAGATAATTGCAGGCAATGTTGCAACCGGGGAGGCAGCAAGGGCACTGATAGAGGCAGGAGCCGATGCAATAAAGGTAGGAGTAGGGCCTGGTTCCATCTGCACCACAAGAATCGTTGCCGGCGTCGGCATGCCTCAACTGACTGCGGTTCATAACTGCGCGGTGGTAGCCAATGAGTTCGGCAAATCTGTGATCGCAGACGGCGGCATAAAATTCTCCGGTGATCTTACAAAGGCCATCGGTGCAGGGGCCCACTGCATAATGGTGGGAAGCCTCCTGGCTGGCACGGATGAGAGTCCTGGAGACCTGGAGCTTTACAAAGGACGCCAGTACAAGGTTTACAGGGGAATGGGCTCCATTGGTGCCATGAAGGAGGGGAGCAGGGACCGCTACTTCCAGGACGATGTAAAGGCAGTATCCAAACTTGTACCTGAAGGGATAGAAGGCAGGGTACCATATCGAGGCCCTCTCTCTGCCACCATCTATCAGTTGATAGGAGGCCTCAGATCAGGCATGGGCTATCTCGGCTGCAGGACCATTGAAGAGCTGAGACAAAATGCCAGGTTTGTAAGGATCACCCCAGCCGGTCTCAGGGAAAGCCATGTGCATGACGTGATAATCACCAAGGAATCACCAAACTATTGGGTGGAAAGCTGATTTCTCTATTGGGAGGTAACAGGCCAAACACTCATAGAACTGGAAAAATTCCAATATCCTCTTGCATTTTTGTAGCCTGGGGATTATAAAGCTGTGTTCCTGCATCTTTCAACTGCTTGCTCTCTTCAGAATTATAGTTTGCAGGCCTGCTCCATTCACTTCATATCCAATGAGCGAGGGGCAAAAGGCATAAAATAAAACTGCGGGAAAGCAACCATAACACAAATAAAAGAAACTGAAATTATCGAGAATCGAGAGAGGAACAAAAAAAATGGCCAAAGTTTGCGATATCTGCGGAAAGGGACCGGTAACCGGATGTAATGTCAGCCACGCAAACAACCACACCAAAAGAAGGTGGCTGCCCAATCTTCAGAGCGTGCGTGTCCATATCGGGGGCGGCAGGACCAAAAAGATGAAGGTCTGCACCCGCTGTATCCGTTCAAACAGGATTGAAAAACCGATAATCAAACCGAAAAAGAGCCAGGAAGAGGCCGTTTAGAACTTTAATTAACCACGATTACGTCTCATCAAAAACTACACTTAAAAAAGTGAGTAAATAGAAACCCTGGAATAGAAAGGCCCTGAAAAGAGAAAAACTCTTTTCAGGGCCTTATCAGCTTCCATTCCGGCTGTTCACTCAACTCTCTGAAGCTATCCGTTCTACCCGCAGAACCCCATCCACCCGCTTGATCCCGGACATCACCTTGTTAAGATGCTGTCCATCCTTTACCTCCACGGTAAATGTAAAGAATGCACTATTATCCAGCCTTGTGGTAACCTTGGCCTCGAGAATATTTGCCTCTGCAGCACTGATGGCATTACTCACAGAGGCCAGCATCCCCTTCTTGTCAGCAGTGGTCACGTTTATCTTGACCGGATAGAGGGTATCCTCTTCAGGGGCCCATCTAACCTCTATCGTCCTGTCTATCTCAAGATTTGCCACATTGGGGCAGTCTTCCCGGTGGACAGTCACCCCGCGCCCCCTGGTGATATAGCCCACAACATCATCACCAGGAACAGGGGTACAGCACTTTGCCAGATGGATCATAATATCTTCATGTCCATGGATGGTTATCCCCTCCCCTGCTCCTTTCCCGCTGCGGCCTTTGCGGGCAGGGGCCTCCTTGAGATCCTCATACTGTTCCTGTTCCGGAGGGGCCGCACCCGGCTTCAATTTTAGAAAGCGGCCAACTACCTGGGCAGGTGATATCTTCCCGTAACCGATAC
>Ga0256840_1002676_pt1 | contig 15427 bp, 18 predicted proteins | sample 355202metaG_FD_185969 | JGI IMG/M metagenome (GOLD analysis project Ga0256840, IMG submission 185969) | Hydrothermal vent microbial communities from Mid Atlantic Ridge, Atlantic Ocean - 355-202 | ecosystem: Environmental > Aquatic > Marine > Hydrothermal vents | place: Atlantic Ocean: Mid... | reverse complement strand
GTGCATAACCTAGACTCATTTTTCGAAGAGTTAAGGGCTATTCACGACCTACTTAATGAAGAGAACGAAGAGCTAAGAGAGTACAAGCTCAAACTACAAAGAGAGTGGGTGCAAAATGTACAATAAAATCATACTCTTAGGTAATCTCTCCAAAGATATAGAGATACGATACTCACAGAGTGGAAGTGCTATAGCTAACACGGCTATAGCCACTACTCGAAAGTTTAAAGGTGCAGACGGTACGCAAAAAGAAGAGGTGCTATTTATCGACGTAACCTTTTTTGGGCGTTCTGCTGAGATAGCTAACCAGTATTTACGCAAAGGCTCAAAGGTACAACTAGACGGACGGCTTAAGCTTGACCAGTGGACAGCCCAAGACGGACAAAAGAGAAGTAAACACAGTGTGAGTGTAGAAAATCTTACTATGCTTGACTCTAAGCCCTCAAACGGACAAAGTGAAGCACCAAGCCCACAGCCACCAACACAAGAGCAGTACACAGAACCACCAAGAGAGACAGCACCAAGCCCACAACTACCCACCATGGACGAAAGCGACGAGATACCCTTTTAATGGTAACAAATCTCTTGCAATGTTTCGAGGTGGTGAAGTTTCTTAACAAAATCATGTAATAAAAAGGAGTTAATCAAATGAAAATCAAAGTCTATCTGTCTACTGGCTATAAAATCGTAAATGTTGAGGTGCTAGATGATGTGAAAAGCATATCTGAGAAGTACCAGTGTTGGGAGTATGTGCTATAATATACTATCATATGGTGCAATATGGTTTAATTTATTATGATATAATCACCTAATGAAAAAAGAAACAATCAAAGAGTTAGGTAAGTTGATACTTGACTTATCTAAAATTATTATAGCCATTGCAGTTATAGCACCTTTGGTAAAAGAGAGTGATTTTCACATCTTACCTCTTTTTATCGGTTCTATTACTTCAGGACTTGGGCTATATCTCATAAACAAAGGAGTTAAAGATGAGTAGTTTAACCATATCATCACTAGTAATACTTGCATTTGCAATAGGAGCAGTCATACTTGTACAGCTTACAGACAAAAAAGAACATAAACCACACTAGGGATTTACTTTTAGGGGGTTATTTAGGGGGGTATTTTTACTCATCCCTTTTAAAGCACTTATATGCGACAAGTTCGGATTATCTCATCGCACCATCTACTTTTTATAATCCCCTTTAAACATCGACTACAGCGAACTTTAATAGACTTTTTAAGCTTTCACTATTTTACGATTGGTAACCTATTGGTAACCAAAACCTCATTTCTCATTCCACACGATATCATAACAAGTACTTCTACCACCATGACCTTCTACTTCACACAATAAACCTTTATCTACAAGTTCTTTTATATGACGTGATGCAGTGACCTGTGTTGTACTTGTTATACCTCTATACTTTTTATTGGTTAGACCTCCGTCAAAATTCCCTTCTCCTGCATCAAGTAGCTTATTGAGTACTTTGGTTTGTTTTTCATTTAGATTTAGGTTTCTTGCTCTATCCCAAAACTTGGTTTTATTCACAACGATTTGGATGCTTTCAAGAGAGATATTAACAGCACTATCTATCATGCTTGTGTGCCATAGTATCCATTCTGTAAAGTCAAAATCTTTATTGTTTATAATCTTATTGGTTTTTTCTAAAGCAGCATAATAGTTTTTCTTGTCTTTAATCACTGCAGATGAGATAGAAAAGTACTTATGGTTAAGTCCTAGACCTTTAGAGAGTACATAGTTTGCTATGGTTCTTGTAATTCTTCCATTCCCATCATCATAAGGGTGTATGATAACAAACCATAAATGAGCTAAGGCACTTTTGATGTAGGGGTTATCCTCAGAGTGATTGATATACTCAAGAAATGCATGCATTTCATCTATTAGAATTTCATAAGGAGGAGCAATATAGTGTATTTTCTCTTTTACACCTCTGCCAGAGATTACAGACATCTCCTCTGTTCTATATTTAGCAACATCTATTTTGGTCATACCACTGTACCCCGTAGGGAAAAGAGCATTATGCCATCCATGCAGTCTCTCTTCTGTAAGAGGCTCATGGTTAAAACTACTGTCAATGAGTATATCAACTAAGCCATCGGTATGACGCGTAGAATGGTCATTACTGTAGTCAAAAGTGTCATTCAACTTTTTTTCTACCGAAGAACGCACACTATCTCTATTGAGTATCTCTCCTTCAATCTCTGAGGAAGCCAATATCTCATTGGTTACAGCATCCAACTGTATGGAAGTTGTACTGTTTATGTTTAGTGTACTGATGGTACCTTCTAGTATACCTGTGTTGTGTGATACCTTTGATAGTGCAGTATCTAATTTCCTACTGTCATATTTAAAATTCGGATAGTCAGAATGTTCCCAAATCCACTTTTTTTCTTTCATTTGTGTGCCTTTGATAAGAATAAGACCTTAATCATATCATAAAATGATAAGAATATCAAGCTAATTGTATCGTCTAGGCTTTTCCAAGAACCATCTTAGTGTTTTCAAGTAAAAAACGTCTAGGCTTAATATTTATAAAGTTATCAGCGGGCAATTGAGGTGATTTTTTACTATTCTCACTAGTATTGTATAAAACTGTTTGAAATAATTTTTGAACTTTTGAATCTTCTTTTTGTAATCCTTCAATATATTCATGGAGTAGATAAATTCTTGAACGTGGATATTTAACCTGCTCAATAAGGTCAATTCTGTGAAATGTGTTTTGAGTATAAAAGCCCCTCTGAAGGTGAGCTTTTTTAGCTTGTTTCCAAACTTCTATATTCTTTTGGATTATCTCTCTATCTAAATAGAATTGAAAATCAATAGAAGCAGTATCAATGAGCAAATCCAAAATAACTGGATAAATATCTAGGTTATCTCTTGTTATATAAAAATTTACATCTAGTTTTTGCATAGAGCTTAATATTGCACTTAACTCTTTTTCATTACCCATTTTTCTTTCTAATGTTTCAATAATAAAATCAATGGATATATTTTGATATTTACTTTTTCCTGTAGTTGATTTTTTTCCTGAATGCTTTTCAATATTATCTTGTAGATATTTTTCATATTCATCATACTCCTCAAGGTCTTTTAATATATTGAACTCTTGTTTGAAAAGATTTATAGTATTTTGAAATATCTCTTTATGCTTTTCTGGAGAAAAATCAAAATCATATCTTTTAATACCAAAATTTTCATATAGAAACTTTATATCATGATTAATATCCCCGAGTAAAGTAGGAAATTTTACCATGATGTAGGACATATTATCAGCTAAAGAATCAGTATAAATATCAGGTGCATTCTTTTTAAGATTGAATCTAGAATGGTCTTTTATGTGAGCAATAGTTTTTTCATACAATTTTTTTTGAGCATCTGTATGAGCTTCTTTGTTTAAATCTAATAGTTCATTAATGGCAACAACAATGATGCCCATAAAAATTTCTTCATTTAAAAGTGAGGCTTTTCCATATTTATAAGCATGCTCTCTAGCACGGTATAGAATAAATGACTTAATTGCACTGATATCCATAAATTTAATTCCTCTACATAAAAGTAAAATTTAGTCAAGGTTTTTAAATATATTTTAAAACCCTAGAGACCCTCGTATTTTTCCCTAAAATGGCATAAAGAAACCTAAAAAAGGATAAGCAAATGCAAACATCAATAGAAGCTACCTATAGCTATTTAAAGGATAAGTATAACACATCTGTCATTGGAAAAAAAGAGATGGCAAAAGAACTTAACATTGCACCCTCAACATTAGACTTATATATGAGTAAAGGCATGGGTGTGCCTAAGTATAAAAAATTAGGAAATAAACCGAATAGTAGGGTCATATTTAATCTCTATGATTTAGCAATTTTTCTAAATACTGACCAAATAGAAACATTATAAAAACACGCCCTCTGCGTAAGAGCAAGGTTAGTAAGTCCCACTCTTCGAGATGGAACTTACACATTACGGCATACGCCTACATTAACCTTGTGAGGGCTTCGCCCTAAGACCCAGTTACTTTTTAAAAAAGTAACCCAAATAATACCTGATGAAAGGAGAATATCGATGTCAAAATATAAACAGATAAAAGTGAATGTTACAGAAGATGTACATGAAAAATTAGTACAAATTGCCCAAAAGCACAATATTACACTTGCTGAATTATTTCGATTATCAGTGCATACTAATATAGAAAATGCTCCATCACGGAGAAAAGAAAAGTCAAAAATAATCTATAAACAAACAGACCCAAATTTACTCTATGAAGTTAATAAAATAGGCGTGAATCTTAATCAAATAGCAAGACATCTTAATAGTGGTGAAGATGATTTAAAGTTGCAGACACTCTATCGTATTTATGAAGAGGTTATGAGTTTATGATTATTCAAATCAAAGGTTCATCCAATAGAGGATGGGGGAAATATGTGACATATGGAACTGACAAGAAACCAAGAGACCCTTCAAAGGTGAAAATCTTAAAGGGTGATTTGCTACAAGGTGACCGTGTAGCAAATTTAACAGATTATAAAGAAAATGCATACCTGATAGTTTTATCTTTCAAAGGAAGAGTTGGGGAAGAAGTTGTGCGTGCAGTGACAGATGAATTTGAACAGAATTTTATGATGGGGTTTTCTAAAGATGAGTATCACATTGATGCGGTATGGCATCGAGATACCGATGATGACCATGTTCATATACGAATCCCAAAAATGAATCTACAAACACAGACACAATTACAACTCTATTTTGACAAGAAAGATAGGAAACGTATCAATGCTATTAGAGATTATTTGGACGTGAAATATGAACTTGAAAGTCCACTAGATAATAAGTCTCTCATTAAAGAAGATAGAGATTTTTATATAGATAACTGGCGAAAAGAATTTGGAAATATTCCTTTTGCTTTTTCAGATAAAAAATCTAGAGTAAAAATTGAACAGTTCATCACCAAATCTGTACTTGAACTACATCAAGCAGGACTGCTAGAGACTTTTGATGATATGAAAAGTTTTATCGAAGAGCAAGGTGTAAAAATCACTAAAGTGGGGCATGACAAACCTAAAGACTTTCATTACCTAACGATAGAAAATGAATCAGGAAAAATGCGAATAAAAGGAGAAGTTTATAATGAAGAATTTTGGTGTAATAGCAGACAAAATAGAGAAGAACAAATTAGAAATAATAAAAGAAATAGTTCTGTGGGAGGAGAAGACAAAAGAGAATTTGGAGAACTCAAGCAGAATCTTGAAAAGTACAATAGTAAGCGAAAGAGAGAGATTGATACAAAATATCAACCAGCAAGGCAAAGAGCTGAGAAACGAGCTGAAGATAGAGAAAGAAAGCACACTGAACAGCGTCAAGTTGTACGAGCAGAAAGGACATCTTTATTCACTCTTGAACCTTATCCTATTGATTATCTTAATCGTAGTTACAAGTTTCGCCCTGTATCAATACCAAGGAAGCGAGTGGGTCGTACCAGAGACGTATCAGGTAGAACAGAACGGAACACTGTTCGTGCTGATACCCAAAGCAGATTTGTCAGAGACCAAGGACGAAAAATCAGTGTATTTCAGACTAAAGGAGGAAAATTAAATGAACGAGCTATTAGAAGACGTCTTAAGCAAATTAGAGAAAAGCGAAGCATTATTGCAGAACGAGAGAAGCAGTTACTTGAACAGATTGAAATATCAAACGATAAGTTATCAGAGAGCATTAGAGCAGCAGAGCAAGGAGTATATGCAGACCTTACAGAATCAAGAACAGATGTGGAAGCAGACATTGCAGCTGATGCAGAACGAGCTGATGCAGAGATTGAACACTCAGACACAAAAGACAGAAGTGTTACAGGAAGAATACGAGAGCTACTTAAAGGAATTCATGAACACTTTACAGAGCTTAAAAAATCAATTAAAGGAGTTATAGATGAAGTAAAAAAGATGAAACTGTTTAAAAAGGCAAGTGAGCAAGTGTCTTTGGAAAGACCAAAAATCAGAAGAACACCATGGAGCTAAAAATGGAATGTATATTATGTGCTGATACTGCACAAGAAAGAAAGTATTTTTTTAAAGAAAAACCGCTGTGTACTATGCACTATGCAGAGTACCTTGAGGTACTGCTAGAAGAGAAGAAAAGTAATGTAACGTCAAGTGAAGCAAAGAGTGCATTTAGCAGATATAAATTGACTTTGGAGCCTACACCTCTGAGTGAGAGTGCAAGAGCAGAGAAAGTCAAAAAAGAGCAAGAAGTTAAAGAGAAGGCAGAGAGAGAAGAGAAAAAAAAGAAAGCTTCTCGCCCTACACCAAGTTCGTATAGAATGCGAATGTAGGTCGTAATAGGTTATGATAAATTATCAATCCCAAAATCCCAGCAAGAACTTTATTATGCTTGATAAAGGGATTGATGATGTGTTGTCACCTGATGCATATTACCTACTTATAAAGCTTATGAAACTTGCCCCAAATGAGAATAACAGTAACGATGTACTGAAAAAGAAAACAGGTTTTTCCAAGCGGAAGTTTGACAGGGCTAAAAAAGAACTTGTAAACAAGGGGTTTCTTGATACAAAACAGCTTTATGCGAATGTATATGCCCTTTATATAGGGAAAGAATCGGTACATACTTACAAAAAGACATACAAAAAAGCAGACAATAGATATGAACAAAAAGAGCTTGCAAAAGTTAAAAAAGAGCATATAGATGGTATCAAAACATGACTGTCTAAATCTAGAGAGTGTCAAGTTGAGACCATCTAAAATTTAGGTGGCACCAATTTGGGACTTGCTAAAGTGTAAAGAAATAAGACTTTTTACAAGGTATGGCTCAAAAAGTTAAGCCTCATTAGTAGTGTATCCAAACCGCTTACGCTAGTATGAAGCAAGCTTCAGACTATCCCAAGCTTGAATTTGGATGCATACCAAGGAGAGCTTACTTTTTTACCCTACACCGCTACGCTAGATGCTACCTCAGGGCTTTGCCCCGAACCCTACTCTTCGCCAGAGGGGCAGAGGGAGAGATGTAATAGTTTTACTTTATCTTGTACCAGGGTAGAGTTTTAAATATAGTAATTTGAGTATTTTAATACAGCTCAATATAATTTATGATAGAATATTTCCTATCAAGTTCCTCATACTTCTATAAAGTAGCATAATGTGTTAGATTGAGGAATATAATATAAATTGCGTTAGAGAGTACTATTATCTTTTCGGGAGAGACTTATAGTGAGAACCTTACAAACGATACCGCTTATTTTTGGTGTGACAGGACACCGAGACGTAAAGGATTTTGAAGAAGTAAAGAGTAGTGTTACATCTCTATTGAAAAGCTATCAAGATACTTATCCAAGCACCCCACTCGTACTATTGTCTGCACTTGCAGATGGAGCAGATACTCTCGTAACAGAAGTTGCTAAAGAGCTAGGTATTGAACTGCATGTTATTCTTCCTTATGAAAAAGAAAAATATTTAAAAACTATTTCTGATACAGAAAAATTTGATGGACTTTTGAACTATGCTAAAAAAGTCACTACACTTGATTGTTATGAAGCTGAGAATGGTAAGCATACTCATTGCTATCAAAAGCTTGGTGAATATATCGCTGATAAATCAAATATATTAATTGCTCTTTGGGATGAGAAAGAGGAAGAAGCTAAGAATGGTGGAACGGCAGCAATAGTTCATTATCAAAAAGAGCATTTTGATAAAAATGAAAACATGTTTGACTCTAAAGATGGAAATATCATCCATATCATACCTACGGTAAGAATGCAAAATCCAGAGCAAGCTTTAAATGCTTCAAATATTACATCAGAATATTTGGGGCGACTTGACAAAAAGAGCTTTGAAAAAAATCTTGACAAAATTGATGCGATGAATGCAGAGATAAAAAAACATGAAGATACAGCAGGTAAAACATTATTGCAAGCATACAAAAACTTTTTTGGAGGGCAAGCCAATACAAATCAACCTAAATATAGACGGTTAATGGTTGCGATGTTGGCACTTATAGGTTTTGCAATTATATTTTTAGAAATGATGCATGTATTTAATGGAGCAGAAGAGATGAAATCTTGGGCAAGCGATTTAATTGTGGGGTACTTTTCACTTCTTTTTATTGCTTTTTTGATTTATAAGTGGTTTATGCATACAGGGAAACTACAGGATGATTTCATTTTTTCAAGAGCTTTGTCAGAGGCTATACGGATTCAAAATGCGTGGAATGCAACTGGGTTAAATAAAAGTGTATCTGACTACTACCTTAGAAGTGAACCTATTAAGCTTACTTGGATACGAATGTTGTTAAAAAACATTCACTATATGGATCAAAGCTATTATGAATCTGAGTTGGATTGGGTAGAAAGTCAGAAAAATTACTTTAACAAAGAAATCAATAATCGAAAAGATAATTTAAAAAAGTATGAAAAAAGTGAGCATCATTTCTTTATTGTTGGGGCAATCAGTATTAGTATTGTAGTTGTCTTATACTTTTTGGAACTTAGACATATGATTCCACATGGTCACTTTCCATTTAATTGGCATTTTATTGTATTGATTTCTGGCGTAGCTTTATTATTTGCTGGTTTTACTAAGAAGTTTTTATTTATTCAGGGCTATGAAGAAGAGAAGAGTAGTTTCGAAGAGATATATCCTAGTTTTGTGAGAGCTTGTGAGTTGTTACTTACAGGAGACGAAGAAGAAAAAAAACGTGTGGTTTTTGACCTTGGCAAAAAGGCTTTGGTAGAAAATAGTCAATGGGTTGGATTGCATGATGCAAGACGAGCTAAGTTTGAGATGGAGTAAAGGAGTTTCGCTTGGAACAATTAACAATAAAAACGATACTAAGTATAGAAGAGATACTTGAGAAATCTACAATAAAAGGGAAGTTTAAACCAGAACTTTTTTTACCTATTCTGAAAGATTTAGGGTTCTATACATGTGCATACTATGAAGCCGTATCAAATATTGCTAGTGAAGACTACGAATTATACTTATCAGCAATATGTTGTGATGATAATCAGGAAAAATTTATAGGTGATAGTGTGAAGTTTCAGAACACTTCACTTTCTCGCAATGGAGAGAAAAAACCACAGCTTCAAGACGCAAGAGATTGCTATCAAACGGAACAACTAAAAACACACACTGATAAGTTATTAATTACAGATAAGTGCAGAATTCATATTCCTATATTTTCTAAAAATGAATTAATTGGAGCCCTGACGTGTTCTTGGAAAGGGGAAGTAAGTTTATCAGAAGAAGATATTAATATGTTTAGCATGCTGAGCAAGATTCTTTCAATTCACTGGGAGCAATCTAATGAAAATTTATCAGACTTATTATTTGGCAAAATTAAAAATACATTAGCTAATAAGAGTTTTGAAGAAAGTAAAGTTCAAGATATCCTTGAAATGGCGACACAATTAGTAGGTGAATCATTTAATGCAGAAGTGGTAGCGTTATTTGAGTATAATTGGTACTCAGATAGATTAAGTAAAATTAATGAATGGAATGTATTTTCCAATCACAGTAAGTATCTTAATGAGGAGTATCAGTCAGGGCAGTTTTTAACTGGAAAAGCATGGCAAAATATAGATTATAGATGTATTGTTAACTTTAGAGAATTTAAGGAGACTTACAAAGAGGATATTAATATTGAATCTCTTGGTTATCATAGTGAGTTACTTTGCACTATTACAACATTATTGTATTATCCTTTTGGAAGTAAGTCTAAATATTTATTTAGACTTATTAATAGAAAAAATAATAAAGTAACTTTCCCTTTTTTGCATTCACATACTATAGTGTTAAACTTAGTGCTAACTAATTTAGGAATATTGCTAGATGATATGATAGATGCACAAAGAATGAATCATTTACAAAATGTATCAAAATCAGCAATATCAAATATATCTTTTATCAATAAAACACTTTCCAGTATTCATAAAGCTTTGAATATTGAGGGTGTATCACATCTAGGAATGATGGCTTATGCTGGAAATGATATTCATTTTTCACACAAATATTTTTCAAAAAATGAATATTTAAAAAGTATACAATCACATTGTAGCTGGGAAGAGGATAAGTTTTACAAAAAATGTATAGAAATAGAAAATATTAGTATTTTAAAATTAACAGATTTTCCAGAAATTAATAAAATAAATCATCTTCTTTATAGATTAAAAAAAGATTTTATCACATGTGTAGTTATTGTTCCTTTTGAAGCTTACCAAATCAATGGTTTCCTTATTATTATTCCTCCTGAAAATACTAATTACAGTTATAAGTTAGCAATGGGAAGGTTGCCTTCATTTCATAAAAAATCATTGCAAACATATGCTGGTCTTATTGCTGGATGCATAGAATCATCAAACTCTTATTTAACATCAGAAAATGCCCGTCGACTAGTGGGACAAATAGGACATGAAGTTGCAAGCCCTGTTGCTGAATTAGGGCAAACCGCAATTATGACATCAGACTATGCTATTGACGTACTAAGTCTTTTGGCAAAAGGTGCAAAAAGGTCATCACTTAAAAAGTATCAAAAAGAACTTGATGATTATGCAAAAGAAGCAGATATCCAAATGGAACAGATTCAACGCTTAATGGATGTAGCTGTAGATATGGCACAAGAAACAAAAGGACAAGTAAGTGCAACATATAAAAAATTTAATCTTTATAAAATATTAATATCGGCCTCCAAGGAGGCAAGTAAAGATGGTTATATAGACAAAAATGGAAAATCAAGAGAAATAAAATTTGTTTTTAATAAGGCAGCAAAATCAATGACTTTATATATTGGTGACCAGTATCTTATTAAAAAATCCTTTGTTAATGTTTTTAGAAATGCTATTAAATATTCAATGCCTACTTCAAGTAATAGATATGAACCAATCATAATTGAAATTCTTGGAAATCCACAAGAAAATATGTTTAATCTACAAATCATTAATTGGGGAAACCCTCTAAAAAGTGATAAAATCGATATTATCTTTAATGCATTTGAAAGAGGCGACCCTTATGATAAATTTAAAGCAAGAAGAGGAATGGGATTAGGATTATATATAGCACGTAAATTTCTAGATGTCCATGGCGGAAATATTTTTTGTAAAGATAGCTTTCCAACATTGGATGATCCGAGTAGGAAAAATATTGAGGGCTGGAAAACAACTTTTGAACTACGGCTTCCATTGGGACTTAAAGAAGGAGTAACTAATGCCTAATAAAAATAAAATATTAATTATTGAAGATGAGATAAATACTATACGTGCCGCAGTTAAGAAACTCGAAAAGCGAAATAATACTATTGTTAAGCATGTTGTATTTATGGAAGATGCTGAAGAATTTTTAAAAACCGATAAGTATGACTTGTTAGTAGTTGATGCTCGTATTCCAAGCATAAGACAAGATTCATTAGTAGAAGAAGGCGGTCTCGATTTAATGAAGAAGTTAGTTAATTCCGAATTCGGTAATTTAAATAATAATACAATGTTTATAATTTTATCTTCACAGGCACATTCTTTACGAAATGAAGAAATTATTTCACATGAACTTTGTGGGGGGCTATTCCCCAAACTTTTATATACTGAGTATATGAACTTTATAGAAGATGCCCTTGATGAATAAAAAAATATTTATAATTCATGGTCATGATACAGAGGCATTACAGGATTTAATTAGTTTTCTAAAAGAAAATAAAACAACACCTATAGTCATACAAAATAAAGCTTCCCTAGGAGCTAATACAATTATAGAAAAATTTGAGAGATATGCACATTCTTCAGTATTTGCTATAGCACTATTGACACCAGATGATAAACAGGCAGAGGCACTAGATGAAAAAGATAAATATAGGGCAAGACAGAACGTAATTCTTGAAATGGGTTGGTTTATGGGTAAAATGGGTAGAAAAAAAATTATTTTAGTACATAAAGGGGCAATAGAATTACCTTCAGATATTGTTGGGATATCATACATAAAATTCCAAGATAAGCTAGAAGAAATACATGAAAAAATTAAAAATGAATTAATGGCTCAAGGACTTATTTAATGTATGATTATTCTATCTTTTACCCATCCGTATCAAGTGTAGCCAAAAACAAACTAAGTGCCATGGAACATATAGAAATTCTCTTGGCATTAGGGCATCCTCATTTTCTAATCTCGGCATATGATTTCGCTAATCTTTCTAATGAAGAAAAGAAGCATGTCAATAATAAAGTTGAAGAGAATAGTATAGACCTTTTACTAGACTCTGGAATGTATGAGAAGGCTTGGTCTGGTAATGCAGTATGGGATAGTGATGCGTATCTATCTACCATCAAGCAGATTAATTATACGCATGTATTTAACTTTGATGAGTATATCAATCCCAAAGATATACCTATAGATAAAATAATCACCTCTGTAAATGAATCTGATATACCAAACCTTGTACCTATTATCCATACAAGTAAGATAGAAGACTTACCTACGCTTTGTAGGGAAGTAGCTAGTTTAGATAATGTAGAAATGTTAGCCATGCCAGAAAGAGAACTGGGCAATGGCATCTTAGAGGGTATGTACACGCTTATCAAAATAAGAGAACAATTGAAACAATTGGATAAATATACTAAAATACACTTGTTGGGGACAGGCAATCCTCTCTCATTATTAATCTACTCCGCTTTTGGTGTTGATTCATTTGATGGGTTAGATTGGTGTCAGACGGTAGCTGATTATGATACTGCAACACTGCACCATTCTCTACAATTGGACTTTTTTGCACATCAAAGTACACACGGGTTAAATGAAGACATAAGTTATGTAACTAGACTGTTTGCACATAACCTTGAGTTCTATACCAAATGGATGAATGAAATAAATAGTGAGTTATCAAGAGGAAGTATAAATGAAATGTTAAGATATTATCTCCCCGATAGTATAATGGACAGAGTACTAGGAGCATATAATGAACAATCATATTAATAATGCTGTAGAAGTCATTTGTAAGGATATAGAAAAAAAAGAAACTATGAGTTGGAAAGAAGCTTCTGAAGAGAGACTTTTATTTGAGTTGGTTTTAGCTATATTAGGAAGTCAAAATAGATATGAAGTAGCACTTCGATTTTCAGAGGAGATAAGAGATTGTAATTTATTGTCAAGTGGTCAATCTATGAAGATTGATATACTTACAGAACAAATACAGACTATACTTTCTACTGCCCTTGAAATAGAAGAAGCATCTATCAAATATAGATTCCCAAATACTAAGGCAAAATTCATAGCATATAACTTACTTTATATCCAGTCTTGTGGGGGACTTAAAAAGATTCTGTCTGAAGCAGGTGATGTAGCCAAGATAAGAGCTTTTTTTGTTAAAGAAATCAAAGGTATAGGACCAAAGCAATCTAGCCATTTTTTACGCAATGTGGGCTATTCAAATGAACTTGCAGTATTAGATGTACATATTTTAAGATATATGGAAATACAAGGGATTATAAGCGATACATACAATAAAGCTATAGGGACACTAAAACAATATGAAAAACTTGAAGCTTTACTCATTGAGTTTTTGAAATATATGAAATACCCTATAGGGTTTATTGATCAAGCTATATGGATAGTGATGCGAGTATATCAAAGGGATTATGCAAAATGGCAATAGTAACCTTGTCCTCTGGTGGACTAGACTCATCATTAATGGCTCTTTTGGCTAAAGAGAATGATAATGTGATTTATCCACTTTTTATAAATTATGGTCAATTGGCATATGAGAAAGAGTGGCTTTCTTGCCAAACAATGCATCATAAATATGGCTTGCCAGTTCCTGTAAAAATGGATATAGATGGTTACGGTAAAACCATTCTTTCGGGACTCACATCCAAAGAGAAAAAAATTAAAGATGAAGCCTTTTTACCAGGGAGAAATTTAGTTTTTTTAGTGATGGGTGCTGCGTATGCTAAACAAATGGGAGCAACTGCTGTGACTATAGGGTTACTCAAAGAAGAGACAGCAATTTTCAACGATCAAACTGATTTATTTTTAGAGAAGGCACAAGACATAATCCAATATGTCATAGGGGAAGAAATACAGATTCTCACACCGTTAAGAGACTTCTATAAACAAGAGGTAGTAGAGTTGGCGAAGATAAAAGGCTTGGATGGTACATACTCTTGTCATACTGGAGGAGATGTCCCCTGCGAAGAATGTATAGCCTGTGAAGAATACCATTTTAAGGAGTAATATATGGGTGGAGGATTAGGAAATAGTTTTAATATTGGAGACCTGAAGAAATTAGAGGAAAAAGCAAAAAAAGTGTTATCTGATGGTAAGAAAAATGTATTTATTAGTTTCTCACATGAAGATATGGATGAAGTTAATTTACTAAGAGGGCAAGCAAAAAATGACTCTAATGATTTAGAGTTCTCTGATTATTCTGTAAAAGTACCATTTAACAGTAAGGATGCTGATTATATAAAAAGAAAAATAACAGAGAAAATTGAGAAAGTATCTGTAACAGCTGTGTATATAACAAAAGCATCTGCCAATAGTGATTGGGTTAAATGGGAAGTGGAAAAAAGTCTTAAGATGGGTAAGGGTGTTATTGCCGTATATCAAGGTGAAAAAGCTCCTAAAATGCCATCGTTTATAACTGACAATGGTATAAAATCTGTACAGTGGAAACATAAAGAACTTACACAAGCGATTAAAGATGCTTCGGAAAAAAGATAAAATCATCTGTATAATTCTTTCACCATATCCATCCCACTATCAGGAGCAAGTTTAGCATACCGCATTGTCATCTTTATATCTCTATGATTCATAAGCTTCTGAATGGTAAAGATAGGTGTACCGTTGATAGCAAGATGAGAGGCAAAGGTATGTCTAAATGTATGAATGACGACTCTGTTTTTTCTGTCGTCTTTGGCTAGACCTTGGTTAAAGAGTTTGTTAAGTGTTGGGCGGATGGTGCGAGCCATGGCGTTGTCACTAAGCCTTGTCTGCTTCCCGCCGATGACATACTCATCTCCTTTGAGTGTAGGTAGGTACTTTTCTAGCATATCTTTCACATCATCATGTAAAAAACCTGCATAGGTGCTGTTGTTTTTTAAGTCCATGAGCAAGACACTGCCTCTTGAAAGATTGACATCTTTTTTCTTGATGTGCAAGATAGTTTGCAATCGTCCACCAGTAGACAATGCAAGCTTCACAAACAATAACTCTCTAAAATCGCTTATATGGTTTAAAAGTTGTTTGACCTCACTCGTATCTAGATAACGCTCTCTATCGTTGTTCATACTTAATTTGGAGATGCCTATACAGGGATTTAGGATATTAAGTTCCTTCTGTTTGATGGAATGGTTAAAAATAGTGCCTAAAAGCTGCAAGATGCCATTGATGGTACTTGATGACTTCTCCTGTGCAAGTAATGATT
>Ga0256840_1002675_pt1 | contig 15429 bp, 19 predicted proteins | sample 355202metaG_FD_185969 | JGI IMG/M metagenome (GOLD analysis project Ga0256840, IMG submission 185969) | Hydrothermal vent microbial communities from Mid Atlantic Ridge, Atlantic Ocean - 355-202 | ecosystem: Environmental > Aquatic > Marine > Hydrothermal vents | place: Atlantic Ocean: Mid... | reverse complement strand
CTTTGACTCTATATTTGTGTGCTCTATAATAAATCTCTCCAAATGTATCATCCCTGATAATCCTGTAGCTAATACCATCATAGGTTACCACATCAAAATCTCCATCTTTGTTAAGGTTCAATGGATGTCCTTTTAGCTTTTCATAAATAGAGATGATATCCAATGGCTCCAATATTTTTGCATTTTTGTAGGTATAATAGACAGAGAGATTATTGTAGGCATAAGGGTAGGCCTTTGAGCTTTTGCTTTTGGTCCAATCTCTTTTCATCTTCCAGCAAACATATTGATCATTTTTGACTGTACAATCTTTTTGATAATACCGACTCACCTGAATAGACATCTCATAATTCTTTTGCCCGTCACTCAATGTAATGACCATATTGCCTGCATGAAAGTTTGCTTGATTGGGTCTAAAACGTAAAAGATTTTTATTAAACTCCAATAGTGGTGAATCAAAAGACGTTTTGGCATCCTTAATCTCCATTTCATTGGGAAACAAAATAGTAGTAATATACTCAGGGGTCACACCAATACTATCAATCGCACGAATCACACGTACTACTGGTTGCATAAGCACATCAGGGTCAAAGATTTCAGACAATACCATATTTCGTTCATTTCTTTTTATCTGACTCTCTTTGTAGAGTTTTGCATTTTTGACTGTGTTCATCTCTATTCTGTCACGCTGTAGCTGTGGTGGCACACCCGATGGATCGATAGAGATATCTATCCCCACTTGAGGTTCCCCTTCCACTTTTTCCCTCTGGCGTGCTTCGAGCAATCCTGTGATGAGCACGATACCTATCATGCCCCAAACTATTTTTTTCATTTTTTACCCCCTGTTCTCTAATTTTATATCTTTTCTATCTATTTAAACGTCGTCGTGTATTACCCATGCTAGACATACCACCTGTCTTTACACCTTCATAGCGTTGTATGATTTGATTTCTTTCACTTTTCCATTCTGCACTGTTTTGCATTGCTTTGTTTGTATTGCTTTGTGATATTTGTCCAAATCTTTGTGCAAGTCCCTGATTGTCAAATGATACCATACCTTCTACATATACTTTCTGTGGGTAGACCCCAAAAAGTGGCTCTTTAGAATACAAATAGTCCTTTCCTTTGATAGCAAAGATATTAGACAATATCTGTATCCCTGCAGAAATCACATAATCTCTTGCCTCAGGCGGAGCAACATTTGTAATTCTCTGACCTCGGTTATATCCAAAATATCCATTATAAGGATTAGGATTAGATGTATTTGATCCATTTGCATCAGAGCCAGGAGGATAGACATACTCTTCTCTTATTTTAGATTGCATCAGGGCATTCATATACCCATTTGCATATTGATAGATAATCTCATTGGTCATCAGCAAGCCTTCACCCAACATCTTTTGAATACGCATATTGTCGACCCATCCTGCCATATTCATAGATGTCTTGTTTGCCTTGAGCACAATACCTGAAAAGCTTGCCCTGCTGTCATCTTCAAAACTCATATATACAGGGATAGCGATGACCATCTCTCTCTTGTAGTCAGGATAGAACGAGGCAAAAACTTCTGCCTTTTTGTACTGTCCCTTTCCAAAATCCAAAAGACAATCAAGCTTACCATATTCATTGAATTTGCTAATAGACAAGGTCTCTTCAAGCGTACAATATCCTCCAGCAAAGATAATAGGATTCTCTTTACTCGCGTTATGTTCTCCTGCACGAAGTGCTGCAAGCCTAGCCTCTTCGGCATCCCATTGTGCTTTTATGTTCTCCACAGGCGTATCTAAGACAATCGTCTGTTTCCCTGCACCCAGCATTTGCTTTTGGGCGACACCATCTGTCATTTTCTTAAAGGTATCGTTCCATATCACTGTATCCATATAGTTATCAAAGTACCCACCTCTTTTGTCATCTACCTCTTTACCTGTGCTCGCATTGGCTGTAGTATCACCTTGAAGTTTTCTTTGTTCTTCTAAATACGCTTCAGCTTTTTTTGTCAGTGCTTCTTCTGCATAAGCAGAAGCGTTTGCCACAAAAATCAAAGCCAAACAGAGTATCCCTTTATGTAATGTTTTCATTCTTTCCCCTTTCTTGTAATATCTACAGTATTGCCTATAGACTCACTATTTTTAATCTTTTTAGAAAGATAACTCGCCTCTTTGAGAGAGAGACTCTCTTTTTTCACACGTGCCAACAAGCGTCTATACGCAAGCACCTCTTGCTCTATTATCTTGGTTTGGTGCTTTGTCTGCTTGGTGTTTGCTTTGATGGTGTTTACCAAATCTTTTAGTCTATTTTTTATTGTTTCTCTTTGTTTGTTCATGACACAGTTTAGAACATTATCGCATGGAGAGGACATGCAAGACCATGACCATGGAGGATGTGAAAAATAACAGGTTCCTCCGCCTCCATTGCTGGACCCAGAACCACTAGACCCAGAATCAAAACTTGTAGCCCAAGTGACTATTTCCGATACCGAAATACCTGGTATTTTTCCATTAAATAAATCTTGTATAATCTCAGATGGCAATGACCATATATGGCTCTTAAGTAGCTCCTTAAAACTTTCTATACTAAGACCTGATATTGCTCCATTTATACCTGCTGTAATTATCTCTTCAATACTGTTTATATCCAGCTTAGGGAATTTTCCACTCAACACGCCCTCAACAAACGATGGAGACAATTTTGTAATATTGATATGCACTATATTCTGAATCTCTGCAGGAGTAACGCTTGCGATATCTCCAGTAAGACCCATATGGATAATTTTCCTTACTGTACGTTTTTTTATCCTAGGATAATGCCCTGTAATAATATCTTGAATCATCTCAGGAGAGATTTTTGAGATCTCTTCTTGTGTCATTTTCTCTATCTCTGCTACTGTAATGTTAGGGTTAAAAGGTGAAGTACCCGCTATAGTATCTACTATTACACCCATCATCAAACAAACAGTAGTCAGTATATGCAATATTAATCTTCGCATTATTGACTCATCTTCATCATATTTTTTTCTACTATCATTTTATCCCCTTTGTCCCAGGCATACAGCAGCGCCAGTATATCTTTGAGCATCCCTTCTCTATAGACACCTTTTCTCTCTCTGTCTTCGGGTTTGAGTTTACGAAAAGTAATTGTATCGACACAGCCATCCTCATCAGACTTAGGCATGGTAAGCTTCTTTTTTTTCATCTTTTCCCCATCTTTATCATAAAAAGAGTAAATGGCATTCGCATACTTCAAATGTACCAGCTCCTCTATTTTAATATCAGAAGATACACGCTGATTACGTAATGCTTCTATCAAAAAATCCACTGCAGGATTTGTACGATCATGTGTCATACTTTTGGTTTTTTTCTTAAATAATTTTCTGATATCCGATGCACAACAGCATGTTGGGTCTATGCAACTAGAATATTCTAAATCAGCTTCTCTTATTTTAGTTATCTCTTCTTTGGTTTTTCCTATAGCATCATTGTATGACTTCGTATTCAGGCATTCGTATTTATCACCCAATTTATAGTTGAAAATCTCATCATTGGTATACAATTCTGCCATTACTACACTACCCAAGAGCCCTAGAAAAAGGACTATACGCCCTATAGATTTTACTATTTTATACATTTTTTTCCTTTTTGCTGGCTATCATAGTTTGCTCCCCACTGCATCGGAGTTAAAGAGCCAGACTTGCTCTTTGGTCATACGTTGCTCTACGGTAAAGACACCGTTGGCATTTTTGATCACCGCTGCAAAACGTTTAGAATAGCGTTTAAAAAAGTCTGTATTGACCTCTTTACTCTCTTTACTACTTTCGTCATCTGTCTGCCAAAAATAAGAGAGCTGTGCTATTTGGTTCTCTCTGTCTACCCCAGGAGCAGGCATCAAGATACGGTTACCCAGGTTTAGCAGTATCTCCTGAGGGATATCTTCGGCATTTTGCGTAATAAACACAAAGACGATACCATACCGTGCTGCCTCTCTCACCACCTCTCCAAAAAATGATGCCAACGAAGGGATTTTAAACAGGTTGTGTGCCTCTTCCATAATATATATTTTTTCTATGGTTGGGGTATTTCTATTTTTTGCTTCTTGTGCCTTGGCGAGGTCTTTTCTGTACTGCTGCTGAAAGACCATGATATAGATAGGGATAAAGATATTATCCCCTAGTTTTTTCAGAGACTCTAGCTCCATATAAAAATAATCCAGGTTAGGCAGGTTGGTTCTGTTGTAGTAGCCAAAAAATGGATCTTCCGAGATTGGTTTGAGCTTCAGTGCCGCAGAAGCATAGATGGCACGCTCTTCCTCTTCTATACGTTGTGCTTTTGCACGGATTTTGAGTACCCTAATCACATCAGAGAGCAAAGGCACCTGACAAAAGGCATAGTGCTCAGGCAAATCCACCTCTGTAGTAGCAGCAAAATCATCCAGCTCACCCAAAACCTCTTCTAGCTCTTCGAGTAGCTCTTCATAGCCTCCTAGCTCTTTGAGCTCTCTAAAGGTCAAGCCCTTATACGTCTTGTCTGCAAAAAGTTCTGCCAACACATCTATGACAGCCTGAGACTCATGGGTCGTCAGTGGTGTTTGACCATTGAGCTCAAACAAAGAAGAGATCGTCTTTACCATAAAAAGTGCATCGGTTTTATCGACATAAATCTTGCCTGCTTCTACATAGGTAGTCACATCGGTCAAACCAAAACGAAGCTTATTGAGGTTATCCGTATAGATATTGACCTGCTTGGGCGTATATTTTTTAAGCTGGGTAATCCACTTGAGCCCAGAGTACCCTATATCAAACTGCACTATACCTACATCAGTACCCAAACGCCCTACATCATCTACGATTACAGGACTATTTTCTAGTATATCCCTACTGTCTTCTATATAGTTAGGATCTGCAACTATCTTGGCACGTATCGCCTGAGAGATAATCCCTAGTACATACACTGTCTTACCAGACCTAGATTTGGCGATGACTGCTGCATGGGGTACAGCAGACTCATAAAAACTAAACTGCGTATAGTTGCCTGTCACATCTCGTCCACATATCTCTGATGATCTCACTGTCTCAGGATTATGAGCACGATGTACCTGTGTGATAAATTTTTTCGCATCAGAACTCGCGATGATAAAATCAAACCCCGTGTCTCTCTCTCTGATAGTCGTATTGTAAATCACATCTTTAGCAAAAAGTTTTTTCTCTACAAAGTTGATATTGAGTGCTTCAGAGATATCTTGTATCGCCGCGGGCTTGTCTGTCACCAATACACAGTTCATGAGCAAGAAATGAGAAGGGTTCTTCTCGAACTCCTCCATAATCATCTTATGCCCTTCTTTGACCTCTTGGTCTAGCTCTATTTTGGCAACATATTGCGTGCGTTGCCGTATCTCCCAGCGTACTTTTTGGGTATTGAGCTCCAGAGAAAAGTTGAGATATCCTTTCCAGTCTCCCTCCATAGCACGTATCATATCAGGTTTATTGGGTGGGAAAAACCCATTGGTACCTACACCTTGGTAGACCTTCATAGATTTACCACCCACTGCAGATTTGGTCGTAGCACCATAGATACCCTCTGCATACAGCACACGAAACAGATACGCCATCTCATCTATAGGCAGATCTAGCACTTCTAGATACGATTTGAGTTCCAAACTATCTACGTCATTGTAATAATTCATGTTGAGCCCTATGTCTAAAAAGGCACGGAACATATCTTGTGCACCGAGCATCTCTGTCTCATAAAATTGTGCTATCTCCTCTAGCAATACCTTGGAGTGCGAAAAGATATACATATCTTGTTTGGTACAAAATGTTTCATCTTCACCATACATCCGAAAAGGAGATTTGGTATAAAAACAGAAGATTCTAGAATCTTCATTGGCTCCATAGGTTTCTATCAGCCTCTCAAAATAACTAATCTGCGTGGGCAAATTGCTCCCACTGCTGAGTGCGATACCATACAAAGCGAGCTTGCCATTAGGACGTAGATAGATACATCTCTCATCTTCTGAAAAGCCAGAGATAGTAAACGCTGTGTCCACCCCCACAATATACCTGTCATCAATACGTCGCAAGATAATATCTTTGACAACCCTATTGATGAGTGTAAAGGTCTCTCTTACTTTCTTGGGCAGTGGCAGTGTCATGGTCTATCTCCCCACTTCTTCTACGAGTGTACAAGTCATAAACTCAAGTGCAGGTATCCATTTGCCTGTAGATATCTCTGCCATACGCTCGTCTATATCGACTTGGCTGGCTATGAGCTTTTCTTTGATCCATACACCCGATTCGTCCCAGTTTTTTTTACTATGTGCAGGCAGATACTTATGGGTAGTAGTGTCTTTGGTATAGTACATAATTTCTTTGCCTATCATCTCTGTATGTCTTGGCATCACATGGCATACATAGCTTTGCTGTGCTTCGGGTGCAGGTTTTTGTGTCTGAGGAGCAGACGAAGGTGCTGCAGAGAGGGGTTTTTTGACTGCAGTTACCTCCTGTGTCTTTGGCACAGCAGGCTCTTGTGCTGCTGCAGATTGTACACTAGCTTCTTGCGTAGGTGCAGTCGCTACCTTCTCTTTTTCTGCTGTCACACTCTTTTTGGCGAGCATTGTATTGTTCTTGTCATACGCCTCAGGAGGTGGCATGAGATTTTCACTTTCAAAATCTCCTTCGCTAGGATAAACAAACGGGAGGCTCTTGCCCGCTTGCTCTTGCTTTTCTGCTGGTATGGGGGTATCTTTTTTTGTCTCTACCACACTGCCTTCTTCATAAAAAGGCGTTTGGGGTGCTGCTTTTTTACCCTCTTCTTTCTTCACGTTCTCTTTTGCAGGATTTGCCACAGGCTTCTCTGCTTCACTAGAACCAGACATCACCCAAAACATCCCCCCCATTATCGCGATGAGACCACCTACCATCACCATATCAGCACTACTCCAGCCTTTTTTTTGAGTCGGTTTTTGAGATGGTGTATCTGCTGTTGCAGAAGCCTGTATCTCTTTGCTACGCTTTTTAGGCAAAAATTCTAAAAGTTTACTAAACACATCTTTCCTTCTTTACTTTGTATTAAAATTACTTTATCATCTACACACTAAGTGTGTAGATTGTAAAATGATTAAGGCTTCTACTTCATATTAGTAGCTGCCTTACCTATAATGGCAGACAAAAGATATCCATTTCCACTTTTTAATGTATCTCCACCACCTGAATATTTTCCGATTGTACCAACAATATAAAATGCCATTGCAGCTCCTAATACACCTGCTAGTAGCGCAAGGATAGCAGCTTTCAGCCCGACCTCTTCATGCATCTGCTCAGCTTTTTTCTTTTGACCTGTATAGACCAAACCAGCAAAGGCAATAGGCAACATCCATAGAGATACAGCCACTACGACGATGATTGTTCCAAAGAGTGTTCCTGTACTGGCTACCATATCTATACCATCTTTTAAACCATCCTTGGCTAATATCAACGTGGGTAAAAGTAGCACACTCATCCATATTAATTTATTTATTTTTTTCATCATTCTTTCCCGCTTAGATCATTATCATTGATGCTTGTAACACCTTTACCAATAACAGCACTCAGTAAAAACTTATTTCCTGCATCTAAATCTACTTTAGTTATATCTTTACCTTTTTCTGCATATGAACCTATAGTCCCAACAATATAATATGACATCGCTGCACCCAAGACGCCTGCAAGCAGAGCCATTATAGCTGCTTTCAGCCCGACCTCTTCATGCATCTGCTCAGCTTTTTTCTTTTGACCTGTATAGACCAAACCAGCAAAGGCAATAGGCAACATCCATAGAGATACAGCCACTACGACGATGATTGTTCCAAAGAGTGTTCCTGTACTGGCTACCATATCTATACCATCGTCTAAACCATCCTTGGCTAATATCAACGTGGGTAAAAGTAGCACAGCCATCCACATCAATTTATGTGATTTTTTCATTTCATTTCCTTTTTTAAAGTGATTTCACATTGGCATGTGAATGTTTCACATCTTTCCAGTGCTTAATCATCTCTTTTCGTAACACCTGATTCTCTTTCATCAAGAACTCTATCTTCGTTGTGGTCTTCCACAACTTTACCATCATCTTTCTTTTTTTTTCCAGTGCCTCCTTATAAGCATCTATGGCATCTTCTAAATCCTTTTGTTTCTCTTTTATTGCATCATTTGTATCCTTTACTTGTTGGTCGAGAACACTTTCACTATTATCAAAACAACTCATTATTGTAATTGGCCAACTACCAGAAGTTGTTAACATCAATAACAGCAATATCTTAAAAACCCACATCAAATCTTCCCTTGTGCAACTTGCGTTGCTGTAGGTTTTTGGAGTACTGGTAGCTTGATACTACTAAAGTGTATCCCGAATGGATTGCCTATATTGACATACTTTGAGACATCGATATAAAGCTCGAAAGGCACCTGTATCGTCACCTCTCTAGTATCCCACTGCTTGAGCTCTCGTATCCACGATTTGACCAAGGCATTCATAGATATACCCCCGCTGATGACAGTTTTGAAGCCATTCTCTTCGTTGGGCTTGGTGATAGTATATTTCGTATAGCTACGCTCTAATACATTGATATACTCTGGATAACGCCCATCTACCACGGCACGGTGCAATGCCCTCACAAAGGGGGTTAGCACTGCCTTGTCGGGTGAGGCAAAACGTGTATAAAAATCATGTATTCTTTTGTTTTTTGTCAGTATCTCATCGCCTGAAGCATAGGTAACCTTATAGTTCGAAGAGAGCACGATATTGCCCGAGATAAGCTTCTCTATAATCTCATTGGCTATGTAGGCTTTGAAACGTGGGTCTGTATAGCTCACCTCCGATCTGGTCGCTGTGATAGCCATACCTGATGCACTCAAAAAGTAGACTTTATTGACATTCTCTTTGAGGTACTTTACCATCGCATTTTGACGTTGTTCTACCCTCTGTGCTGCACCTCCTACCACATAGATTTGATGCAAGCCAATAGCCACCAACAAAAGCAACAAGGCAAAAGCATTGAGCGAAACAAAATCACTAATCTTGGCGATGATAGAAGTGTTTTTGTTTTGGCTGCTTGCTCGTATATTATTTTTCATACCATCCTCTCTATTTTACGTCTCTGCCTGGTTCTAGGTCATAACGTTTCAAAAAGGTTATCGCCTCTCTTTCAGAAGAAAACCGTACTTTTAGATTGGTACCACCATTGCTGATAGTATAAGGGAATCCAGAACTGCGTAAAAGCTTGGTATAAAACTCTGTATTTGGTAGGTACTTATAGACAGTATTGGTCATACTGTTTGCCATGGCTGGTTTGTCATAACGATTGCTATCTATGCCTGGCATAAAGACACCATCGCTCACGCCTTTTGTACCTTGTACTGGGTCTACAGTAGAAGGCAACAGGCTTTTGGCATTCGCAGCAGAAGCATCGGCATCAAGATTGCCTGCTTTAGGCAAAAGGACGATCTCTTCGGGGGTGAGTTCACCCTCGAGTCTACAGCCCTTTACCAAAACAGACATACTTCCATCAGGCTTTTTGACCTGATAAATCTGCGGGGCAGTAATCTTGTGTTTTTTAGAAAGGTATTTACCAGCCTCCATCGCTTTTATCGCGGTCAAACGACTCTTTAGTTTTGCCATCAGCTCTTTTTTTGCCTTGTCATAGCCCAGACGCATCCCCTCTGTTTTACCATCGTTAAATCCTTTGTCATAAAAAAATTTGTCTGCATCTGCCTTTTTCGCATACAGTGTACTGCTACATACACTTAGGGCAACCAGCCATATTATCTCTTTTTTCATAGTACTCCTTTTGTTTGTTTATTTAAGATTTAATCCTATTCATACCTGATATTAAAAGATCTTTGAGACCTTTTAAAAGATCAATATCAGGTGAGCCAAAGGGACCAGTAGTACTAGTAGTTGCTTTTCCTGCCTTCACCAAAGAGGTCAGTAATATACTCTCAAAATTGAGAATACCGATAAAAATAACCCAGCCTAGAATCCCTGTCATAAAGAGACTCATCATGGTCCCTATATCGACACCTGTGGTCATCTTGTAGTGGTCGGCCCTTCGCATCTTTAGCAGAGGCAGAGACATAGAGAGTTTGAGCGTCAAAGCCATCAATACCCCCAACAACAACATCTCCAATGCCTTCGCCCCTGTGATAATTAGTATCATCAATTTTGCCTGATCTTTTTTTACTTCACTTGAGCTAGTAAAGTTATTCAAAATTTCTAAACCTTTTGGTGTATTGGGTCCTCCTGTATCTGGAACCTTTATCCAATCTCCTCTCCAATATCTGTCTATTGCTGTTGCTGGATTTTTGTCTTTATCATTTTTCTCCCCAATTTTAACTACCATAAAGACAATAATAGTCACAAAAACAGACCAAGCAATAATGAAAAAAAACGCCTGTGTGATGCTATTGAAGATAGCGGCTGTGCCAGAGGTATCATCAGAACGTTTTGCCAAACGCACTTCATTGGCAAAGAGTGCCACAGGTACCACCAAGTATAAAAAAAGTGTCCCTATCCCAAAGATGACAATGTTTTGCAGCTCTACTATGGTATCGATATTACTAAACATCTATTCACCTCTCTTGCTATAGACTGTATGCTCTACATACAAAATATTTTTAAGCCCACTGCTCACTACACGTGTCGAACCACTGTCAAACAAGATTTTAGGTTTCTTTTTTTTATGCAAAAATACAACACGATTACTCAGAGGCTTGTCTATTTGCATCTTTTGTTTGAGCGCATCTACTTCATCGTTGCGATCTTTGAAATATTTGCCGACCCCAGGGATGACCCTATACATAGTATGACTAGAAAGTATCTCTATTTTAGTGAGATATTCATCTATTTTAGGGTACTGCTTGCCTATCTTTTTTAGGGCTGCGATGGCTTCTTTTTTTTCGGGCGTGATACTCAGGCACAGGATCCTCTTTGTATGATCTCCATCTTTTTCAGATGCCAACAATGCAGGAGAAAATGCCAAAAAAAGTGCCAAAGACTCCAGCTTGACCTCTTCCCACTCATCTAGCCCAGTATCTTTGCCCGTTATACTAACACAATAGCCTTGGGGTATAGGCTTGAGTGCCTGTGACTTTTCATATTTGACCACCTCTATAGACGTTTTGATCCCTTCTGAAAATGCTGTTTTGAGCGATGCATTCGCCTGCAACGATACCGATACCACACACAGTCCTATCATACATAGCCATTTTTTCATCTATAGGTTCCCCGCAGGCAACGTATAGAGTTTTTTATTTTGTTGCAATATAAAATTAAGCTCTCGTGTATCTATATTCGCCTGATGCTCCATCGCTGCAATACGTGCCACACTCTTGGTAATACCCTCTTGTATCTTGTCTATCACTTTGAGATTGGGTTTCAATATGTCTTTAATATATTTCTTCTTAATAGCTTTTTCCATCGCTGTATGGTTGTTGTCTATAGCCTTAGCTGCATTTTTGATATCATCCTCTATATTGCTACACCCTTGACAGCCTGCCGTCTGACATAGATCGAGCCATTTTGCATTGGCTTCACATAGAGAAAATATCATAAAAATTTTAATAATATTTAAGTTTATTTTCATATTCATTCACCATATCGATTGTCTCTTTTTTCTCTACAGACTTTTTCTTTGTTTTTTTGCCACTTTTTTTGAGCTTGTGCTTGTAAGACTTTTTTGCTTTTTTGTAGGCTGTCACCTGTGCCTTTTCAAAATCTGATACTTTACTTTTATAGTTTTTTGTCTCACCTATGAGCGTGTCTATCTCTTTTCTGGCATCACTTTTTTGTTCGCCTATCTGCTCTCCTGCGATAGGGTTACGTATGCGTTCAAGCTTATTTTGCATCTGGGCTACTGTACGTAGCTCCTCTACAGCTGTTTTTTCGCTTTTGGGTGGCATAGGTGGTATCTTGTCTTTACCTGTACACCCCGCAAACAAAAGTATCAAAACCCCCGCTATACCATAATTTCTATACATTTTTTTCCTTCCCATTTTTTCAAAACTCTTTTTTGCCACTAATAAAATCTTTCATAGACTCATACGCTGGCACACTATCTCTGTTGTCCAAATACTCTGTAAGCTTATGAAAGAAAAAAAGTCTATCATGATGATAAAACCTATAGTTGAGTTTATTTTTGTAAATATAACTCCCTAACCCAATATACATTGCCAGCATGATTGCACCGCTGTCTCCATACCCAAACAGATAATACCCCAAGGCAATATATGCAAGCCCCTCTTTGGTAAAAATACCATACAAAGGATTGATACGTCTTCTATTTTGTATGTTATACAAAAAGTTCAATATTTTACCCTCGGCTATTTTTTTGTCTGATTCTTCTTTGCCCATACTAATAATTCCTCAGCATTGCTATTTTGTAATGATGTATAGTCGGGAATTCATATGCAAATATAATCTAAGTTTGCACAAAATAGTGGTAAATAATAGATAAAAGTATTTTAATCTGTTTTGCACTACTGTCTCCCCAATATAACATTATTATATTCTAGAATGTGCAACCCAGCCATCTTTGGTAAGATCTGTAGCTTTCCGCCCACACCCTCTCAGGTGGTTTGGCTTTTGCGTATTATAAAGTATTTTTATTTAATTTTTCCTGAAACCCAAATACTTCAGCATATCCGCCTATTACGACACTTCAGTAAATGGAGCAATTCTATCACCCTGCTTGATATTTTTTGCCTGTGCGAGCTGGTGCCCTATACCGTCTGGTGCGGTAATCTGTAGTGGAGGGGTCTTGAAGACAATCTCTTCGAGTATATCCTGTATAGGGCGGGCACCGATATTGTCTGTGCGTAGGTGTCTGACGGTAATCTCTTGGGTATAGAGTCTGGTAGTGAGTTCTTCAGCATAGGCCTGCAAGACCTCTTTGACGAGTGACTTGATCTCTGGTGGAGTATAGATAAAATACTGAGCATCAGTAATCTTGTCTTTACCGATGAGTCCCTCTATCACCTTGATCATCCTCTCTACACCCATTTGTTCATTCGAGATGAGTTTGGAGATAAACAGATCGACTTCTAGGTTTTCCTTGGCAAGGGCATCAAAAATGTATTGGAGTTTTTCTGACTCTAGTGCTTTTCCTTCTTGATATAAGGCATGCTGTGCAGTAATGGCTTTTTTGATATTTTTTTTCTCTTTTTCCAGATACATCGTCATGATTGCAGGTGCAGACGATTCTACCTGAGGATAGTTGAGGAAATAGAGCCTATCAAAACGCCCACGCCTAACAAACTCTGGCTTGTTTTTGAGTAAATTCTCTACCCTGTTGGCTGTGGCGACAAAGGTGATATTCGTTCCTTTGCCTTCATAAATCATCGCCAACCATGTCAGCATCTTACCAAAAATCTGATCAGAAAGTAGGTTGGTACTTGTACCATCTAGTTGGAACATCTTTTCTATCTCATCGATAAGAAGCACATATTTTTCATCTTGTTTCAACAGAAATACAAAGACATCATCGATAGACTTCGTAGGATTGGGCAGAGACATAAAGTGTGCCAAGTCTAGCATCACAAAGTGTCTGCCTGTAGAACCAGCAAAACACTCTGCGAAATAAGACTTACCCGCACCTGCCACCCCAAACAAAAAGAGTCCCGTAATATTCATAAGACCCATTTTTTCGAGATTGAGCATCTGCTCGATGTCCTCATGCAAGACTTCTGCCCCTGCCATATCATCAAAGGTCACTCCAGGTTTGGCAATACGTAGCCCTAGCTTTTCTGAAAGTACCTCTGCCTTGTCGATACCCAAGGCTTTGTGCTCTGCAGTAAAAGGAAAATCAGGTGCCCTTACATCCATCACCGTAAAAACATTGTAGTTAATCCCTATGACATGTTTGGGTTCACGATAGTCTAGCACGATTTTAGGCTCAGGCAATAACATATTGGCACGTATCTCATCTGCAGTAGGGATACACAACAAGTTGTGCTTATCCAAATCTGGCAATAGAAAGTCCAACGCTTTGACCCTTTCATTTAGTGCTTTGATATCTTTAAGATAAAGAGGCTCTTCTGTAAGCAGCCAAATCATCTATAAATCACCACAATTATCAGTGAAAGGATTATACTTGTGGTTGCACAGAGGGCAGCCTTTCCAAATGTACCATACCGTAGATACCTGCTCTTCATCTTCCTCTTCTACTACATTATAGACACGGTAATATTGTTGTAAAAATATGAGTATATACACCCATATATGCGTCAACAACATACCAAAAAAGAGACCTTGTATATAGTAGTTTTTGTCTGACATCACTAAAGAGAAAGTACCAGATAAGCCTCCACTTAAAATAAAAAAATTTCCCAAAAGGTGCAAGATCCAAAATACCATAATGTAGGTACCCATAGATTTAATCGCACAACGTCTCACCGCAATCGTAAAAAGTACAATAGTCAAAAGTGCATAGACAAAAAATGCCACAGGATGCAACCATAAAAATGCCAAACTCAAAACAATCGCAGGCACTATAACTAGCGGATAGCGTTTGAATAAAAATCGAAGCGTCGAGACTGGTTTGCAGACGAACGATTCGTTTTCATTTTTTATGGCTAGTGCTGACCCATCTTCATTTATCTCTAGATGTATTTCCATCTTTTCTATCTCTGTAAAATCTGCAGATTTATTAATCTGCCACATTTCTTTTTTCTTCATCATTGTTCCCTTAGCAATAGTATATTCGATTGCAGGTATACGGCATCTGATATTTTATTCGATACCCACACCGTCTCTCTCGTGAGTAGATAACGATTTTTCAAAAGCCTCACATAGTCATAAAGTTTATTTTTTTGATGTTTTTCACGTTTCATAAATTTTATAGAATCTTTTAATTCCTGATCTGCCACATCTACCAAGGGTGGTAAAGCATAGAGATGTATAGATACACATAGCAGTATAAAAGAGACTATTCTTTTCATAATGATATAATCTTTTTTGTTTTTTTGTCGCCAATTTCTATCAATACAGGTAAACCCTCTTTGTCAAAAGAAATAACACGTTCAAACTGATTATTGTCTACATAATATTGTATTTTTTTGAGCATTTTGGATTTTTTGTATCCTTTCCACACAACAATAGCGCCTTTGTATAGTCCGTATGTCACAGCTATCGCCATCACAAAGCTAACCGCCATCATAAATATAATATCAAATAATTGTTTCATATCTGGTTCATTCATGTTTTCCCTTTTAATTCTATATGTATAATCATATCAATATTTTTTTATAAAGTCTTTAACATCTCTCCATACCCATATTATTTTGAGCATCAAGCTCATTGTCATTACCCTTGTCTTGATAGAGGTGTGGATAGAGGTTTCGTAGTAACTCTTCTGCTTTTGCATTAGCATCATAAGGCTCTGTATCTATTTTTTCTTCTGTCTTTTGTG
>Ga0256840_1002674_pt1 | contig 15431 bp, 16 predicted proteins | sample 355202metaG_FD_185969 | JGI IMG/M metagenome (GOLD analysis project Ga0256840, IMG submission 185969) | Hydrothermal vent microbial communities from Mid Atlantic Ridge, Atlantic Ocean - 355-202 | ecosystem: Environmental > Aquatic > Marine > Hydrothermal vents | place: Atlantic Ocean: Mid... | reverse complement strand
AAAACTTTGTGAGATTGAATTTTGGAACTACAAAATCACTGCTAAAAGAGGGGCTAAAAAGAGTAAAAAAAGCAATAGACTTCTTGCATAACCCCTTGTAGTCTTAACAATCCATAGAGAGATAGGCGCTAAGGTTATTAGCTCTTATTTTGCTTTTCGACTATCTCTCTTAGTTCTCTGATTTCTTCTAATAGAGTATCTAATTTTTGACTATCTTCATGAATCTCATCTTGCATTTTTTTATCTTGTATTTTTTGCATTTCACCAATAATAACAGCAACAAAAAGATTAAAAAATACAAATGCAGCAATAATTATAAAGCTTACAAAGTAAATCCAAGACCAAGAATGAACTTCCATAGTCTCGTACATAACATCTGTCCAGTCCTCAAAGGTAAATACCCTAAAAAGAGTAAGCATAGAAATTAGAAAATTATCCCATAAGCCAGAAGGCATATCTGCAAAAATAAAACTTCCAATAATTGCATATATATAAAATATAATAAATAACAATATGACTATATCGATAATAGAAGGGATTGCTTTTATAAGCATATCGATAATAGACTTAAGCTCTGGTCTAGCAGTAAAAAGACGAAGTATTCTAAATATTCTCATTAATCTTGCAATTGCTGCAAAAGAACTATTTTCTAATGGCATTAGTGTTATCAAAACAATTACAAAATCAAATATATTCCAACCACTTTTAAAGAAATTTCTAAACTTCTCTTCTGCTATCATTTTTATAGATAACTCTACAACGAAATAGATAGTAATAGTATAATCAAGTATATAAAAAAAAGGACCTAGTGGCTTAGCAACTTCATCGATTGTTTCAAAACCAAGAATAGAGGCATAAAATATAATGATAGCCGTAGTAAGATTAGAAAACCATCTAGCATCTCTAATCTTTTTAACTTTATTTATAAATTCATTATTGTTCATATTGAACTTATATATCCTGTTCTACTATTTCTTTAAATTTTCCAAAATAGATATTTTTCATTACTGTTAAATCTAAACTTATATCATTACATCTAAAGCCACTCTCTTCTACTTGCCCAATTTTTGTTGCTGTTAAACCAAGTTGTTTTGCCATGTTTTCAAAAACTACTTCATTTTTAACTTCAACAATAGCTCGAGAGAAGCTCTCTGAGAAAATATCTTTACTATCATTGAGTTCAATGTTGCATGTAATACCTTTTGAGCTTACTGAACTCATTTTTGCTAATGCAATAGCAATCCCACCAACATTCACATCTTTTGCCGCACTTATAATGTCTGCTTTATTTGCTTCAATGATAAGCTCCCAAAGAGCAAGCTCTTTGTCATAATCAATCAAAGGTAGTTTACCTTCTACCTTCCCATAAAGCTCTTTCATATAGAGACTTCCACCAAATTCACTTCTTGTCTCACCAACAAGATAAATAGATGCTCCAACCTCTTGAAATGAGCTAGGAAGAACTTTGCTAGCATCATCATTGACACCAACCATTGCAATAGCAGGAGTTGGATAAACTCCCTCTCCATTTGTTTCATTGTAGAGTGAAACATTACCACTTACAACTGGAGTATTTAGCTTTGCACATGCCTCTTTAATGCCATAGCAACCTTCAGCAAACTGCCACATAATCTCTGGATTTTCTGGGTTACCGTAGTTCAAACAGTCCGTAATTGCAAGAGGTCTAGCACCGCTCATTGCAACATTACGACCACTCTCCATAACAGCTGCTGCTGCTCCACCTTTTGGATCAATATAGTTATAACGAGGATTACAATCACTACTCATAGCAAGTGCTTTTCCATTCTCTTTTACACGAATACAACTAGCATCTAAGCTACCTGGTGCCTTGATAGTGTTAGTTTGTACCATTGAATCATACTGCTCAAAAATCCAAGATTTATCGACCACTTCTACTGAGCTAAAAAGCTTTTCAAATGCAATTTTATTATCTACCTTTTCAAAATCATCTATACAAGTTGAATTTATTTTATCTAGGTAATCAGGGCGACAAACAGGTCTATCATAGATTGGGGCCTCTTCTCCAACAGGTAAAACTGGAATATCAGCTACTCTCTCTCCATGCCAAAAAAGTTCCATATTACCAGTGTTTGTTACTTCACCTATAACTTCGGCATCTAAGTCCCACTTTCTAAAAATCTCTAAAACTTTGTCTTCATAACCATTTTTAGCACATATTAACATACGCTCTTGAGATTCACTCAACATAAACTCAAATGGCTCCATGCCATCTTCACGAGCAGGAACTTTATCTAAATGCATAATCATACCTGAACCAGAACGCCCAGCCATCTCAAATGAGCTAGAAGTAAGACCAGCTGCTCCCATATCTTGAATACCTACAATATAATCATATTTAAAAAGTTCCAAACAAGCTTCAAGTAAAAGTTTTTCTGCAAAAGGATCACCAACTTGAACAGTTGGTCTTAAAGATTTATTCTCCTCTGTAAAGCTATCACTAGCCATAACAGCACCACCAAGTCCATCACGACCTGTTTTACTTCCAACATAAACAACAGGATTACCAATACCTTCAGCTAAACCATAAAAAATCTCATCAGTTTTTGCAAGTCCAAGAGTAAAAGCATTTACAAGTATATTTCCATTGTAACTCTCATCAAAAGAGGTCTCACCACCAATAGTAGGAACTCCCATACAGTTACCATAATCACCAATCCCAGCAACAACACCACGAACTAAGTATCTTTGATGATGACTAATTTTGTCATTATTTGTAATATTTCCAAATCTAAGTGCATTCATGTTGGCAACTGGTCTAGCTCCCATAGTAAATACATCTCTCAAAATCCCGCCAACTCCTGTTGCAGCACCTTGATAAGGCTCAATAAAACTAGGGTGGTTATGACTCTCCATTTTAAATACAGCTGCCATACCATCACCAATATCAATAACACCAGCATTTTCACCAGGACCTTGAATCACCCATGGTGCCTTAGTTGGGAATCCATTTAGGTACTTTTTACTAGATTTATATGAACAGTGTTCACTCCACATTGAGGAGAAAATACTAAGCTCCAAATCATTTGGCTCTCTACCCATGATTTTAAGAATATTCTCATACTCATCCATCGTTATTTTGTACTTTTTTAAAACTTCTTGTAAATTTTCCATGTATGTATACCCATCCTAAATCAAACTAACGCATAACAGGAGTGCAAAGAGGTGTAAGATTTGAATTTAAAAATATACAGGACTGCTTGATGCCGTTCAAATATTTTTATATTTAAAGATTATGCCTTTTTGTACTCCCCGTAGGGCGTCTCTATTTTACTCACTCTCTTTGTTAGATAACCTCAAACATAGCTTAGGCTATGCTTGAGAACATCTGTCTCAATAGTGAACAAAATAGAAACGCTGTTATGCGTTAGTTTGGTTTAGGATGGGTATAAACCCTATAAGATAAAATTGACTTATTTTACTTAAAAAGTACTAAATAACTATTTAAATCCAAAATATTATTTAGAATGGGTATAAGTACTTACTTACCTAAACAAAAACTTCCAAACATTTTGTCTAGTATTTCTACTCTATCAAAGTTTCTTGAGATTGTAGATATACTCATAATTGCCTCATTGAGATGAAATGCGAACAATTCAAGCTCACCTTCACTAAGAAGTTCAACACTTGTTTCAATACTTTCAAAAGTAGATTTTACTGCTTCCATTTGGCGTTTTGAACTAAGAAGAATAGTATCATCTAGTGAACTTTTATCTAATATTTTTTCTATTTTTAGGGCAATTTTATCTGTTTCTTCAAAACAGTTTAGTTTTATAGGCTCTACATGTAGAGCAGTTAGGTCTAGTTTAGCTTCAAGGTCACTTTTGTTAACAATATATAGAATATCTTTTTTATCATATGCTTTTAACATCTCAAGAATTTCTCTATCTTCATCATCAAATTCTCTTGAGTTATCGAACATGGCAATTACTATATCTGACTCATCTATGGCTTTCTTTGAACGCTCTATTCCTATCTTTTCAATAGCATCATTGGCCTCTCTAATCCCAGCAGTATCAACGATTTTGATTATGTGCGTACCGATTTTAATATCTTCTTCTATGGTATCTCTTGTTGTTCCTGCAATGCTGCTTATAATAGCTCTATCATAGTTCAACAAAGAGTTTAAAAGTGAGCTCTTGCCTACATTTGGTTTACCAATAATAGCAACTTTAAAACCTTCTATAAGCCCCTCTCTTCTTTTTGAGCTATCGTATGTTTTTTTAAGTTCAACTCTAAGACTATCAAGTTTGAGACTAATTTGGTCCATTAAATCTTTAGGTAAATCTTCTTCTGCATAGTCAATATTGACTTCAACAAACGCAAGAACTTCAACAAGATTATCGCGAACACTCTCGACAAACTCTTTAACTTCACCCTTCATTTGACGAGTCAAAATTTTTGCAGCATCTGTACTTTTTATCTCTATAAGCTTTGCAATAGCTTCAGCTTCACTCAAGTCTATCCTGCCATTTAAAAATGCCCTTTTAGAAAATTCTCCTGGCTCAGCTAGTCTAGCACCTTGATTTAAAACTTCATTTAAAATCATATCAGCCACAACAATACCGCCATGACACTGAAATTCTATAACATCTTCAGCAGTGAAAGAATGAGGTGCCTTAAAATAAATAACTAAAGACTCATCAATAAGATCATTTTGGTCATCATAAAGTGAAGTTAAAGTGGCATATCTTGGAGTAAAACTGTTTTTCTTTGAGAGTTTTTTTGCTATATCAAGTGAAGCTGGTCCACTCAAGCGGATAACTGCAATTGAACCAACTCCATGACTTGTTGCAATAGCTGCAATGGTATCCATTATTTCTTTTTGTTAAAGTCATTGATAACGATAAATCTACCGCCTTCTCTGCCTGACTTGATACCCACATATTTATCTGGAAACTCTGCTCTAAGAGCTTCAAGGGCAATCTTCACTAAGACACCATCTAAGATTTTTGTTTGTGCTCTTCCTGTGTTGTTAATACGCTCTATAACACCAACAAGATACTTAGAAATCATCTCTTCTTGATTTTTCAAAAACTCTGCTATTTCAAGACGGACATTTAGATTATATTTGATATTGATCCAATTATATAGAAGATATGAAAGTGATTTGTATCTATATCCCTCTTTTCCAATAAGAAGAGCCGAATCTTCTCCACCAAACTCAACCAAAACCGTATCATCACTGTATACTTCTACTTTAATTTCATTTAAATCAAAACAACTATGAGAAAAAAGATTATTTACATCTTTTTTAATTTCCTCAACCGCAATTCCTATTTCAACTTTTGGCTTTTTATTCTCTCTTCTTGGTCTTGAAATCTCTTTTTTAGTATCTTTTACTTTATCATCATTTTTTAGTATTGGCTTTTTAGGAGATTCCTGTCTTCTTTTTTGTTGTTGCTTTGGTTTAAATTTCTCTCTGGTTTCTACTTTTTGCTCATCTTCTAAAGGGGTATCAATCTTTTTACTCTTATTTCTTCTACTCTTAAATTTTTTAGATCTATCTGTATTTTCACTTGAAGATCTATCATTTGTTCTTCTTGCTTCTACTATAGCAATTTTTTTAAACATACCTAAGAATCCAGAACTTGGATTTTGAATTACTTCAAAAGTTATCTGCGTAACAGAGCATGTTAGCTCTGCTGCAGCTTTTGAATATGCCTCTTCTAAAGTTGATGCCTCTATTCGTATCATTTTTTAGCCTTTTTTTCAGTTGCCGCTTCTATTTCCTTTTTCTTACCTTTCGCAAATAAGGAGTTAACATAGTACTGTTGTGCTATTGAGAAAAGGTTGTTTGTAAACCAGTAAAGTGTAAGACCAGCAGGGAATGTTACAAAGAAAAATGTAAATATAAGTGGTAAAAACTTCATAATTTTTTCTTGCATAGGATCTGTAAAGTTTGTAGGTGTAATTCTTTGATGTAAAAACATCGTAATACCCATAGCAACAGGAAGTATATAGTAAGGATCCATAACAGCCAAGTCATCAACCCATAAAATCCACTCTGCTCCTTTTAGTTCAATCGCATTTTGCAAAACTCTATAAATTGCAAAAAATACAGGTATTTGAAGGAGCATTGGAAGACAGCCACCCATTGGGTTTGCTCCCTCTTTTTTATAAAGCTCCATCATGTGGGTATTTAGTTTTTGCTTGTCACCTTTGTACTTTGCTTGGAGCTCTTTTATCTTAGGACTAAGAGCTTTTAGCTTGTTCATAGATACCATACCTTTGTATGTCAAAGGAAATAGAACAAAACGAATTAAAATTGTCATAAGTACAATTGCCCAACCCCAGTTACCTACAACAGAGTGTAAAAATTGAAGTAACATAAAAAGTGGCCTAGATATAAAGGTAAAAAAGCCGTACTCGATAACATCTGTAAGTCTAGGATCAATTGCAACTAAAACTTTATGATCTTTTGGACCAATATAACCACCTAATTTAAGATCCTCTTTTCCTTTAACAAAAAGAAGTGGAAAGTCATCTTTTGCTGGAGTAACAACAACATCCATACCAGTATCAAGGTTATAAAACATAGTTGCATAGTATCTATCAGTTGATGCTGCAAACTTTGCAGCCATAGCACCTTTTTCACCAACAGCATCTCCACTATCAATCACTCTTAGTGTATCATCTGCCTCTTTTATAAGTGAACCATGAAATGTCATCTTATCTACTGCAACATTTGGTCTAAAACCAGGAGTAATAAAATAATCTTTTGCACTATCTAACTTTACTTCAAGATGATAGTTACCATTTGGAAAAAATGTTAATATTTTCTTTACATGTAGACCATTTAAAGATTGTGTTAGCGTAAGGCTACTTCCACCCTTTTTAACTTTTAAATTAGATACACTAGATGTATAAGAAGTTGCAAAAGCTTGAGTATTTAGTGTTGTATCTGAAAATCGTATTTCTAACGGGTATGCACTACTCTCAATGTCAATAAGCTGAAGTCTATTACCATTTTCATCTGTATACTTACTCTCTTTTAGAAAAAACCTACTAATACGACCTAATCTATCAATATGAAGTTCATAATTATCAGATATAACCTTAGCTATAAGCTCCTCTTTGTTTTCAGAGGTTACAGTTGTGTTATTTGTTGGTACATTTTCTTTTGTGTTTATAGATGGTGAAGATGTTGGTGCAATTTGTGATGCTGTACTCTTCTCTACTTTAGTTGTTGGCTCGATTGCTACATCTTTTTTTGGTATAAAAAAGTAGTCATATGTTGCGAAGAATAAAAATGATAAAACCGTTGCTATAATTATTCTACTCTGATTACTCAGTTTGTCTATCACGGTGTTCCCTTGTAAGAGGTTATATAAAAGCCTTTATAACATAAAAACTTTTAGAGTCTTTTGGTACAAACCAAAATATAATATCTGCAGAATTAGAAGCTGGACTTAACAAAAGAGAGCTATGAAAACTTTTAGTTATAACAGGATAGTCAATTCCCCCAGGAAATAACTGGTTACACCTTAAAATTCTCAATAAACTGTAAAAACAAGCCTTTATAAAACCGTTATGTAGTATCTGCCACTTAGCATATTCTGAACAAGTAGGATAGTACCTACAACTTCCATAACTAAATAGTGTAAAGACTTTTTGATACAATTTTAGGACAAAAAGTGCCAAACTCTTCATGACTTTAGACATTCTAGCCTCCGAAGAGACCAATTAAAGCCTTTTTTTAACTCATCATATGTCATCTGACTCATTCGTTCTTTTGCTACAAATACATAAATACCGTCTACCAAATTCTCTTGGTTATCAAAAAACAGTGCACGCATTCTACGCTTTGCTTGTGCTCTTTTGACGGCATTACCAACTTTTTTGCTAGCTGTAAAACCAACCTTCTTTTCTGAACCTTTTTTAAAAAAGACAACGACACCATCAGAGTGCCATTTCTTTGCGTTCTTATAAACGTTGGAAAATTGACTATTTTTAGTCAATTTTCCAAAACGACTTATAGTCCTAATCTCTTTCTACCTTTAGCACGACGAGCTGAAATCACTTTACGGCCATTCTTTGTTTTCATTCTTGTTCTAAAACCATGAGTACGCTTTCTTGGAGTACTATGTGGTTGATATGTTCTTTTCACCAAAAATCCTTTGTTAAGTTTGTTTTTTAGGTACGGATTTTACCTTAATTTTACTTAAACACAAATTATGCAATATCTAAAACCTCTTTTTTTAATACCTCTTTATCAATCTTACCACTACTATTTGGGCTTGTTTGTGGTAATTTCTGTTTATATAGTAAAACTGAAGGTATCATATGATTTGGCAAATGTTTTTTTAATTCAAATATAAGGTCATTTTTTGCTATCTCTACACTAGCACTATAGGCTAATACTATCTCTTCTTCAATAAGTTCATTATCAATAGAAAAAACTGCACACTCTTTTATGGAAGGTAGATTGTCGTATACAACTTTTTCTATCTCATATGGGCTAATTCTAAATCCACAAGATTTTATCATATCATCCTTGCGTGAGACAAAATATATATAACCCTCTTCATCTTTATAGACATAATCCCCACTACATACAACTATTTCATCTGTTAAATCGCCTTCTAGATTTACTATCTTTTCTAAAACCTTAATAGATTTATATAGTTTTTGAGTCTGCTCTTTTGCATTCCAATAACCTTTATAGATGTAACTACCGCGGTGAATTAACTCACCTACTTCTCTTGGTTTACACTCTTCTCCATCCTCATTAATAATAAATATTTCAACATCAGGAATTGGTTTTCCAATTGATTCTGGTCTAATTTTTAATTGACTTGGATCTAAGTATGTAGAGCGAAATGCCTCCGTTAAACCATGCATAGAGTAGAATTCAGCATTGATATAGTTTGTATCTATATCGTTTATCATCTTATCTGTTAACTTTCCACCACTACTTGTAATTTTTCTTACATTCGATAAAAGTTTAGGATTTGGAACTCTATCATCGTCAAACATCTGTGTTATATGAATTGGCATAAGAGGTAAAATCGTAACTTTATCATTTAATATATGATTAAAAAAATCAGTAGATAAAAGCATACTATGTACCGCTAAAGTAGCCCTTTTATAAAGTGAACAACATATCTGATTTATACCATAATCAAATGTAAAAGGAAGAATTCCTGAAATAACATCATCTCTATTTATATCTAAATACTCAGCAACTACCCTTGCACTATCTACCAAATTTCTATGAGTAATTACAATACCACTAGGAAATCCAGAAAGCCCAAAACTGTATGTAATAGTTGCATTTGAATGCCCACTTATATTGCACTCATACTTTTTAGTACAACACTTATATATCTCTTCAAATGAAACAATATCTCGACTCGTTGTTTCATAAGTGATAATAGTGCTTTTAAAACCAACTTCATCTATATTTTTTAGTTTAGTTTTATCTGTAATAATACAGCATATTCCACAATCATCAATAATGTGCCTTACTTGCTCAGGTTTCAATAATCTTGAAATTGGTACAAATATATAATCAGTAGACATTATTGCTAAAATTGCAATAACTTGTTCTGCACACTTATATGAATATATCCCTATTCTACTTCCTTTTGGTAAATCTAACTCACTAAGATAGTGTGCAACTTGATTTACTTTAATAAAAAGTTCACTATATGTTAATCTTTTGCTACCATCAATTAGGGCAATCTTATCTGGTGATTTTCTATTTGCCTTTTCAATAAGTGCTCTTACACAATTAATCGACATCTTTTTCTCCTAATGCTTTCATACCCAATGTCCAAATATCATAGTTGGAATCAAGTAGTATAGTTGGTATTGCAGTTGTATTTAATATTTTTTTATAAAAAAACTGTACAATTACTTCTACCTCATCATAACTTAAAACTTTTGTAATTCCGCCTGTCAAAACGATACTTTTCAATAAATGCATATTTAGTGTAATATACAAGGAAGTATGAATTGATACTTTACATAAAACAAGAAAAATAGAGAGTTGCATCAGTATCTTTGTAGCTTGTTCGCTCTCTTCCTCCAATATATTTTCCGTAACATTTAAAACATTGAGTAATTCATATACAAACTCATTATTTTTAGCTGCATATACTAGGCTATCTTTTGACTTGTATACTCCAAGTTTTTTAAAAACAAGTCTATCATATTCACTATCAATTACCATATTATCTCTTGAGAGATCCCGACTATAATGTATATCAGTTGTTGCACCACCAATATCAATAACAATAAAAGGGTTAATTACCTCAAAATTTGCATCTATATATGGTAATGATTGATTTACAATGTAAGGAGTAGAATAAATTTGGTTGGAGCTAAGAGTATAAAGCTCTTTTATATCCTCTTTCCCTACAATATCCTGCTGATACAAATTTGTAAGATACTCTTTTAAAGGCTCTTCATTTACTTTTAATTTCTCTGTAATTATGTTCTCTAATATGACTAAGTTTTCTATATTTTCACTTAAATACTCTCTATCTTTCTTACTACCTACATAAACTATATTACTATAATTTAATTTACTAAGATAACTAAATAGTTTCTCATCGAAAACACCACCAATACTATCAATTCCTCCAACAATAATAACAACATCTAAAAGCTCGCCTGCAACTGGACTATTTTCAATATTATGATAAAGAATAGTATCAATGATATTAATTCCAGAATTAAAAGCAATATTTGTTGCATACTTTAGACTAAAAGAGTTAGTAAGTCCAATAATAAGTGTACTTAATCCACCATTTGCAGATGAGCATATGTGAATTTCATCTTTTTCATACCTCTGTATCTCATCTGCGAATTTTGAAGTTAAATCATCAAGAATTGCTCTATTAAAATCACGAAATTTTTGAAATACCCCGTTACTAGAGCTAATCTTTATATAAGTACTTCCAATATCAACAAGTAACTTACTCATGCATAACTCCTATATCTTCTATAATCTTATTTATAACTGCTGTTTTATCTTCACTAAGTTTTACTTTTGATTTTTCATATGTCAAACAGTCATCACTAATTGGCATATTACCTCTCTCAATAATACGAATATTACTATGTTCATCCCTAATAGTAATAACATTGTTATGATTTATAACATGCGGTGAAAAAGGAACATCAATAATACCATTTTTTATAGAGTTAAAAACCTTTCTCCAAAGAGTATCAGCACTGTCATTGAAAACTGCCTCCATGATAGAGTGTACCTCTTTAGTCAAATTTTCTTCTTCCTCCTCATCAATAATTAGAGGCAAACCTTTTAAAACTCTAAATGTATACTTTGTATTGGCAACTGATTGTGCATTGCACTGCATTGTTGGTATACCAAACGACTCATCTCGTGTTTTAATAATAATCTTATCAGCTCTAACAAGCCTAGCTATAAATGAACTCGAATTTATAAGAGAATCAGAAAACTCTTTGTTCCTTGGAAATGCTCCCATCCACTGATGATATACTAGGTTTATAGTCGCATCTTCAATACCTATCTTTTTAGCATAAAAGTCTGCCATCTTTCTTATAACATTTGCCATAACAGCATCTTGAGTTACAGATCCACTCTGAGCAAAACTAACAGAAAATGATTTTACACCCTCCTCAAGTGAAAGCAACATCTCTAAAAGCTGAATTACAATAGTCACACAAGGAGGAACAAGTGTGGCAGTAAGTGGACCAAAAGACTCTCTGTTTATAGGCTCATTTAATCTTGAGTAGTCTGCACAAACTCTCTCAACATATTTCCAATACAAAAAAGCCTTATCTAGTGGAAAGTTTTTAGAATACGGAAGTAGATAAGTTATAGGACCTCCCTCTATCTCAAAAATTCCACTTGCGAGTGCCGTTTCTATCAAAAGTCTTGCATCAGGAGTTCCATGTCTTAAACTTACTGGTCGATTAAAATGAGTTGTCATCTTTCTTGTAGTTCTGTAACCGTGGTTTACTAAAGGATAGCCATTGAGCATATCTACCTCATTGGCTTCACTAAGATCTAGCATCTTTTTAGCACTGCCGTAGTCGTTTAGTCTTGTATGCGAGTCAATAGTCAAAGGCATAACATCGATATCAGCTTTTTCAAACTCTTCATAGAGTTCAAACTGTTTTTGATATGTTGGAAAACCACCACGAGGTTGCACTAAAGTTGTATCTGAGTTTTTAAACTTGTGAGATATAAAAAGGTCTTTACTAGCACTCCTAATAAACTCTTCTATTTCATCAAAATCAAAACTGTCTACATACTGATTTTTGACAATTATCTGCCTCTCTTTTTGATGTAGGGTCATGATTTTTTACCTAAAAATTCTTCTAGTTGGTCTAAACCGTCATTTAGTTCTATCTGATGAAATACCAAATCAAATCCATAGGATTGGTACTTTTTAACCAAGTCTTCATCTTTAGACTCACCAACAGAAAGATTACCGCCTATGACAAAAGTTACATCTTTAAGCTCATACTCTGCCATCAAAAACTGTAACTCTCTGCACCATCCCTCTGCTTCACCATTTAAAGAAGAGATTAGCAAAACATCAGCGTCAGTCTCTACAACTGCGTCTATAAACTCTTCTAAGTATGTATTTACTCCTAGATTAAAAACCTCAAAACCTCTAGCTTGAAGTGAAATGTCTATCAATCTATTGGCAACCACATGTATGTCGTTGCCCACTACACCTGTAACTACTTTATACATTTCATACCTATCTTTTAATATTAACTACATTTTATCTAATTTATTTTTAAGTTCTGATATAATCATACTTATGAAAAGTAAAATTAAAAAATATATTAAAGAGTTTATGCTATTTGCCATATTTATTTTTATTGCTAGTAATGCAATAAGTCTATATAGAAGCAGCGATTTAAATACACCGAAATTAAATTTAGAAACAGTAACGCTAATAAACAATAAAAACTACACTATAGATAAATCAAAACCTATCATGATTCACTTTTGGGCTACTTGGTGTCCTATTTGCAAGGTTGAAGCTTCAAACATACAGAAAATTTCTGAAAACTTTCAAGTTATCACTATTGCAGTTCAATCCGGAAGTGATGCAAAAATAGAAAAATATCAAAAAGAAAACAGCGTAAACTTTATGGTCATAAATGATGAAGATAGTTCACTTGCAAAACAGTTCAATATAAGTGTTTTTCCAACTACAATCATATACAATAAAAATGGAAAAGCTGTATTTAGCGATGTTGGATATACAAGTACATGGGTATTATGGCTAAAAATGCTATGGGTATAAATAAGGAGAAAATATGGGATTTTTTACAGCAGATTTATGTGATAAGTATCAAGATACAGTTCAAGTACTAGACTTTGGTTTTCACTCATATGGTGGAGTTTCCAAATTTAGTGGAAAGATTGCAACTTGTAAACTTGTGGATAATAACACAGAACTAATCAAACTACTTAAAAGCGATGGAAAAGGAAGAGTTTGCGTTGTTGATGTAGATGCAAAGTATGTTGCAGTTGTTGGTGATAAGCTTATGGGTTTTGCAAAGAAAAACAACTGGGCAGGCATAGTAGTAAATGGTTATGTAAGAGATATAGAAACCACACAAAACATAGAAGTAGGACTTATTTCCCTTGGAACTTGTCCTAAAAAAGCTCCTATGGAAAATAGTGGGAAAATTGGGTTAGACTTAAAGTTTTGGGGAGTAAAATTTATTGAAAACGAATATATATACATAGATGCTGATGGTGCAATTATTTCTAAAGAAGAGATACAAATATAGAGTGCATATCTTGCACTCTATAATAACTTAAAAAGTTATATTGTTATAATCACTATCGAGTAGATACTTGGCAACCATAGGTGGTTTAGCTACTGTTATACCTTTAAGTAAAACTGATTTGTCTTTTCCAATATTTGGCAAGTACAATGGACACACTTGAACATTTGCACCAGCTTTTATAAGTCCCATCATTGCCATTTTAGGTGTTGGGGATTTTCCATCTGGTCTTTTTACTGGTGTACTTTTTATATTTTTATTAGCCAAATCTCCCGCTGGTCCACAAAGAGTTATATTAACACTCTTTTTATGTTTTTTTATCGTCATCGTTGAAAGAACCATTGCCATCATCTGCGTTTGGGCATCTGCTGAAGTAACCAATACATTTAAACCTTTAAGCTGACCTGCACTCAATATAGATGGAACTGCTAAAGCAATTACCAAAACTGTTTTTATACATAAATTTTTCATATATAACCTCCCGAATCTTTTTTCTTAAGTATATTTAAATTAGCTTCGATAAGTATTAAATTATTTTATTTGGCTAAAATACTCAATCAACAAAAAGAAGGTAGTTATAAATTGAGATATATATGTATGGTTTTTGTAATCTTTATTTTTTTAGGCTGCACTAAATCTCCAAACAAACCTTTACATGCAAAGAGTTTAGAGAAAACCATACTAAATATGAACTCAAGTATAGCAACTATTGATGCTAAAATACTCTCTTATGAACTCACAAACTACTCGCTCAAGCTAAAGAAAATATACGAGTTAGTAAAACCACCTTTATATCATAACTTTTTAGTCAATATTGGAGCAAAAAAAAGAGGACTTTGTTGGCAATTTGCTTATGATATGTTAGCTCATGCAAAAAGTTTAAACCTAAAAAGTTTTGATTACTATATTGGTGGAGCCAACATAGATGACTACTGGGAAGAGCACAATACTTTGGTAGTTACATGTAAAGGCTGTGATTTTTCTAAGGGCATAGTTATGGATCCATGGCGAAATTCTGGAGTTTTATACTTTTCTAATGTAAAAGATGATAAAAAGTACTCTTGGAGCCAAAGAGGAGGACTTAGATGAGTGATGAAAAGTTTATACATGATGCACAAACTGTACTAAAATTTATACAGATATATTGTAATGACAAACACAAAGATGCTGTAAAAACAGATGGATTAGAGAAACTAACATACCAAAACAGAGCTCTACATGTAGAGGTAAAATTTAACCTTTGCGAGGAGTGTAAAAAGACATTTGACATCTCTTATAGAAACCTTCAAGAGTGCCCACACTCTGAAAAACCAAGCTGCAGAAAATGCCCAAGCCCATGCTACGAAAGACCTGATTGGAAACATGTCGCTAAAATCATGAAATATAGCGGTATGAAACAGGGACTAACTAAACTCAAAAAGTTCTTAAAAATAACCAAATAATCTTACTATAGCCATCCAAGAACAAACTAAGGCATACTAGTAAGTCATAAGTGAGATAGATGCTTTACAGATTACTTACTTATGACTTATCCAAAGGACGATAAGAGAAGCATACACTTGACTTCGTTAAAAGGTTTTAAAGCTACTAGTAGCTCTTGCAACCTTTTGCCTCGCAATTGCATACTTCTCTTATCGCTAGTA
>Ga0256840_1002673_pt1 | contig 15431 bp, 19 predicted proteins | sample 355202metaG_FD_185969 | JGI IMG/M metagenome (GOLD analysis project Ga0256840, IMG submission 185969) | Hydrothermal vent microbial communities from Mid Atlantic Ridge, Atlantic Ocean - 355-202 | ecosystem: Environmental > Aquatic > Marine > Hydrothermal vents | place: Atlantic Ocean: Mid... | reverse complement strand
ATTAGTGCGTAAGGTCAGTTAAAACTGATATTTTCTACAATTTCGATTGAGGTTTCATTTACTATTAGAGCATCAATTTGGTAGTCATAATCTGGATTTTTTTTCATCAAGTAGTAGTTTACAGTCTTTATTATCTTTTGAAGTTTTTGTGGTGTTATTCTTGTAATTGCATCATAATTTTTTGAGTATTTTACCTCAAAAAAATGTAATATTTCATCTTTTTGAGCGATAATGTCAATTTCTCCAAAACGAGAGTGAAAGTTTCTCTCAACCACAAAGTAGCCTTGTTTTTCAAGGTACTTTACGGCTTTTTCTTCTGCTTGTAATCCTACTTCTAAACTAATCTTCAATCCTAATCATCACAGGTTTCTCTCTACATGTAGAGAGTTTTGCAATCTCATTCATCGCATTTTGAACATCAAGCTCTTTACACTTGTGTGTCGAGAAAAGAAGTGTAGCAAGACTTTTATCACTACTATCAGGTTTTTGTAAAAAACTATCAACTGAGATACCAAAATCTCCTAAAATCGAAGTAATTTTAGTTAAAACACCAATCTCATCTGAAACTTTTATACGCATATAATATTTTGTTTCAATCTCATCAGAATTTAAAAGCGTAAGTCCGCCACCCTCTAAGTCTCTTTTAAATCCGAGCATAGGTGAGCTCTGCCCTACTCTTGCTATATCAATCAAATCTGCGATTACAGCACTTGCAGTTGCATCTCCGCCAGCTCCTGGTCCATAGTACATAGTCTCACCAACTCTATCGCCAATAACACTTATGCCATTCATTACATCATCAACTTTTGCTATCATTTGAGAGCTTGGAACAAGTGCCGCATGAGCTCTGAGTTCTACTTTGTTATTTGCACATTTTTTTGCAATAGTTAGGTGCTTTATATTGTATCCAAACTCTTTTGCAAAGAAAATATCTTCGCTGTTAATATGCTCAATTCCCTCTATAAGTATATCTTCTGGATTTGCATGAATACCATATGCAATACTAGCTAAGATTAGAAGCTTATGTGCTGCATCAAATCCGCCAACATCAAAAGTGGGGTCCGCTTCTGCATAACCCAGTTTTTGTGCCTCATCTAAGACATCTTTAAACTCTACTTTTTCGCTCATCATTTTGGTCAATATAAAGTTACATGTCCCATTCATAATACCCTTTATAGACTCTATATGATTTGCACTCAACCCCTCTCTTAAAGCCTTTATAATTGGAATGCCGCCCGCAACACTTGCTTCAAAACCAATAGGTATATCTCCTGCAATATCTTGCAAAGAGTAGCGATGATAGGCTAAAAGTGCTTTGTTGGCGGTTACAACAGCTTTGCCATTTTGCAATGCTTTTTTAACTACTTCAAATGGTCCTTCAACACCACCCATAAGCTCTATAACAACATCTACTTCACTATTTTCTAATACATCGTCCATATTAGTGCTTAGTGGTATGCTAACACCTCTGTCCCTACTAACATCTCTTACAATCCCTACAATAGGAACTATTTTTTTACCGCATCTTGCTTCAATAATATCACTGTTTTGTTCCAAAATATTTGCAACACTTGCTCCAACTGTCCCTACTCCAATAATTCCTACTTTTAACATACTATTTTTCCAAACTATTTTATTTTACTGTCCCCTTTTTACTGAGCAAAGCCCAGCAAAAATTCCTCGCGACTCAAGCACGAAGTAGACTTCTGTAATATTATTTTTCTAAACTTTTCAAATACTTTTTCAAGTTTTTTGCTGCTTGACGAATCCTGTGTTCATTCTCTATAAGAGCAATTCTAACATAGCCTTCTCCGCCTTCTCCAAATCCATTACCAGGACTTACTGCAATTTTTGCCTCTGTTAAAAGCTGCTTTGCAAATCTCATACTGCCTAAATGCTCTGCTACTTCTGGTATCTTTGCCCATATAAACATACTTGCATTTGGTTTATCTATCTTCCATCCTGCATTTTCGAAACTCTCCAAAAGCACATCTCTTCTTTTTTGATATGTATCTATAATCTCATCTACGCAATCTTGAGGACCATCTAGTGCAACCGTAGAAGCCACCTGAATTGGAGTAAACATTCCATAATCAAACCAAGATTTTATCTTTTGAAGAGCATTTATGAGCTTTGGATTTCCAACTATAAAACCAACTCTCCAACCTGCCATAGAGTAGCTTTTTGAAAGAGTATAACTCTCAACTGCTACATCCTTTGCGCCCTCTACTTCAAGAATTGAAGGAGTCTTATAGCCATCAAAAGTCAAATCTGCATAAGCAATATCACTAATGATATAAAATCTCTCTTTTTTAGCATATGCTACTAAGTCCTCATAAAAACTCTTTTGAACTGTCACTGTTGTAGGATTATGAGGAAAATTTACAACTACAAACTTGGGTTTTGGAACAGAATCTGCAAAAGCCTGCTTTAGATTTTTGAAAAATAGCTCTGTATTTAATTCGTACTTTTCATTCCAATCTAGCCCCATCTTATGCACATTTCCGCCCGCAATAATAAAAGCATGAGAGTGTATAGGATAAGCGGGATCTGGTACAACTGCTACATCACCTGGATTTGTAATAGCCTGAACTAAGTGAACATACCCCTCTTTACTGCCCAAAGTTGCAACAGCTTCACGATCTGGGTCAATATCAACTCCATACTTTCTACTATACCACTTACAAATTGCTAACCTAAGTTTATATATACCCTTACTTGCACTATATCCATGAGTTTTATCTTTGTTTGCTGATTCAATTAGTTTATCAATGATATGTTGTGGAGTTCTGCTATCTGGATTGCCCATAGAAAAATCTATGATGTCCTCTCCCGCTCTTCTGGCATTTAATTTTATCTCATTTATCTCTGCAAAAACATAGTTTGGCAGTCTATCTATCGTATTAAACCTTATTTCATCGAACATGCTATTACCTTCCTTTTAGGTATATCGATATACCTCTTTTTATATTATCCAATGTGTACATATCTGCTATTTTTATATATTTTGTATCTTCTGGTATTTTTAACTTTAGTCTATTAGTTGGACTATCTAGTTGATAATCTCTAACGATATGAAGTTTTTCATCAAAAAAGACTATACTTGGATACCATCTGTCTGCAATTTTTGATGCAAAAGAGATACTTCTCATACTAGTAACATCAATCCAATAAGGTTTTATTGGTTTTTTCAGCTTAATAGTCTTGTTAGCTTCCCCTTTAATGGCAGCTACCCTAATAGAGTCGCTATTTATTTTGTAGCTCCATCTGTTTTTAGCACTTCTATCGATGGATTCTAAAAAGCATCCTCTTGCTTGAAGGCTTTTTGAAAGTATTAGTGGATCTACTATATGCTCCGTTGATATTATAATGTCCCATATAAAACCATCTTCATTTTTTACTACTCTTTGTGTTAAAAAGTAATTGTATCCCATTGAAGATAGAGATTCGTTGATAACTCTCATAAAAATCAAAGCGTCACTCTTCGTTGAAAATGAGATATGAAGTTTTTGAGGTCTATCATAAAAAAGTTTCAAAAGACCATTACTCTTTAGTTTTTCTAAAACTTTTATATCGTCTACACTTTTATCCTCATTTAAAAATAGATTCTTATCTTTAAAAAGAATACCAATTAAATTTTTCTGTTTTTTATAGGATTTCTCTCCAATAAAACTCTCTATTTTACCTTCTAAACTAACTGCATGTGCAGACAATATTAAAAAAACAACAAAAACAAAAGCTCTTACCAAGGTTTGCCCTTATTAAGCTCTTTAAACTTATTTAAGCTTATTTCAGTCATATTTGAATCTTTTACCAAAAATCGTATTGGTGCTTGCTTTCTAAACTCTTTTGTCTCATCACCAATTTTAATATCAAAACTACCGTGACCCGTTGTTATAATTTGATCACGAGAGAGATCAATAGAAAAGTTACCTTCACCAAGATATGACCTTCTTTTGTTGTTATCAAGATATATTACACCAATCCACAATGGTAACCTAGGTATCAAAATAGCCTCAGTTTCAAACTTTTTTGTATCTTGTTGTTCTGCTATATTCTTGTTAATTACCTCATCTGTTTTTATTGTACTGTTATCTTCTATACTCTTCTCTATAGCCTGTGTAGTAATATTTTTATCTATATTAACTGCTACATTTCTATCTGTTTTATTATCTTCCATCAGTACTTCTTCTGTACTATTTATATCTTCACTCAAAGGCTCTTCAATCACAACTTTTTCAAGTGAGTTATTCTCTTCTAAAAGTGCGTTTTGAACCTCCTTGACATCTATAGTTTGCTCATAATTTGTCTCTTCATTATTTATATAATTTGCTATATCTATTTTATCTTGAAAAAATGAAAATGAAGTACTAAAAATGGCTCCTAAAATAATAATTAAAACCACAATCAAAAGTTTTTTACTCTTTTTTTCATCATCCACTACAATAAAAAGTCCATCTTCTTCATCTTCTTTTCGATTTTCTATCCAGTACTCTTCAAAGGCTTCACTCCAAGCATCTAAATCTATTTTATACTCTCTTGAAAGTATCTTCACAAAACCACGAGTATTTATATGATTTAATTTATCATACTTCATATCTATCATATATTTGAGATATTTCTGCTCTATATGGGTCTCTTTACTTACCTTACTTAGCCCTATTTCTTCAAGTATTTTAATATTATCCATTAGCAATCCTGTCACATATTACCGCCGTTGCCGCACTTACATTTAGAGAGTCAAATGCTCTCGCCATTTTTATTGATATTATTTTATCTAATTTTTCTTTTACTTTTTTATTTATACCCTTGCCTTCACTGCCCATAACTAAAGCTATTTTTTTATCAAACTTAACTTTTGAAACATTCTCACCATCCATATCAGCACCATAAAGTGTAAAACCTATCTGTTTTAGCTCATTTGCCATATCCAAGGCATTTGGATAGAGTACTACAGGGAGTTCAAAAATTGCCGCACTACTCGAGCGAATTATTGATTCAAGATTTAGAGTCTTTACACCACTTACAATAAGCCCATCTGCTCCAAAAGCATAAGCTGTTCTTGCTATTGCTCCTATGTTTCCAACATCAGTAATCTCATTTAATATCACTAAGAATTTTCCATCTTTAACAGCAGAAAATTCACTATATCTCAACGGCTCAATCTCCGCAATAAAACCTTGATGATTACCCCCACGGGCTAAAGATTGTGCCTTTTGATTATCTACTCTTACGATGGTACTTGTTGCTTTTGCTATAGAAGAAAATAGTTTTTTATCGCAAGTTTTGGACAGATATACAGTTCTAAATCTCTCTGGATAATTATTTAAGACATGAAAAAATAGCTGTTTACCGTATATTATCACAAACTGACCTTTAGTTTTTAGATTATTGTACCCAAAAAGGCTTAAAAAAAAATAGCTCGTTAAATGTCTTTATCTGTTTGCAGTCTATAGTACCACTCTTTTACACTCTCTCCTGTAACTTTAGCCAATAACTTGGCTTTTTGTTTAGGAGGGAGTTTAAGCTCCATGATGTCATCTTTTGTAATGGCATTACCTTTAAAAGTTGTTTCATTATCTATAACTATAACCCACTCACCTTTTAAATTTGCCTCTTTTAATTGATTGTAGACACCTCTACATGTAGAGACAAATCGCCTTTCAAATTTCTTAGTTGCTTCTTTGATAAATATAGCTTTTCTCTCTGGTAATAACTCTGCCAACTCTTGTGCTAGTTTTTCTATACGATGAGGAGATTCGTAGATAATAGTTGGCATAGATGAGTTTTTGATAAACTCTAGCCCAGTATCTCTCTCTTTACCTTTATGTGGTAAAAAACCATAAAAAGTAAATCTCGGATTTAAAAAGCCGCTACTTGCATATGCTAAAAGAGCTGCATTTGCCCCAGGTAGAACTTCGTAAGCGATGTTTTTATCTTGGCAAAACTGTACAAAGTAACTACCAGGGTCACTAACACAAGGCATACCCGCATCACTCAGGTAAGCTATAGTTTCATCAAACATACTCATATCTATATTGTCTAAAACATACTTCTCATTGTGTGAATGAAGTGCTATAAAATTTTCTATGTTAAAGTGTAGATTGTATTTTTCACTTAAAAGTGAAAGAAGTTTTTTTGTAACTCTTGTGTCTTCACAAAAGAGGGTGTGACATTCACAAAGAAGTTTCAAACTTCTTTGTGAAATATCATCAAGATTTCCTATAGGTGTAGGAATAAAGTAAACCAAGATGGCTACTAGACTATTTTAAGTTATACTTTTTGTTAAACTTCTCAACTCTACCAGCAGCATCAACAATCTTCTCACTACCTGTGAAGAATGGGTGACACTCACTACAGATGTCTATTTTCATCTCTGCTTTGTTTGACATAGTCTCAAAACTATTGCCACAAGCACAACTTACTTTGCATTCTACATATTCTGGATGTATATCTTTTTTCATTTTGTTTTCCTAAAAATTATTATTATCCTCTTGTATACCCGTAGCCTAAATAAAGAGGGAATTGGGATTATACCTGAAATAGACTTTAAAAATGATTAAGGACACCTCTATAGTATAATTTTCCCACAAATTCCTACTACTGCCGTTTCACTTCTTAAAATATTTGGAGACTTAAGTCCAAAAATATCTCTACTTTTAAAAAGATCTCTCTCTTTTTGACTAAATCCACCCTCTGGTCCGACCAAAAAACTATCTATTTTATCTTCATTTTCTAAATATCTTTCACTAAAGTCTATAACTACACTTTTTGAGTAAATTCTCAAAAACTCTTTAACACTTTTTATGATTTCAAACTCCATCAAATTTGATCGGCCAGACTGTTCGCAAGAGTTTATTAGAATTCTTTTTATCCTTTTTTCATCAATAACATAGTTTTTTTGTGAAAAATCAGAGTATACAAAACTAATCTTTTGAACTCCCATCTCATTGAGCATAGCTATATGTTTTTCAACTATCTTAGGATCAACCACACACCATCCAACATGAATCTTAGATGTAGAGCTTTCTTTTAGATTTTCAAAACTTTTTAAAGCTAAAATAGCCTCTTTTTTATCTATACTCTCTATTTTATATAAGTATATTTTTCTATCTTTAAGATTACAAAAGTTTAGTTCAGCTCCAACAACAACTCTTCTAACTTTAAAAATATGAGAGTACTCTTTAGTGCTTAGAACTAAACTCTCATCTCCTGCAAACTCACAATAGTTAAATTGCATACACCAGACCCATCGTAGCAACAATTAAAACGATGTCAATAATATATTTTTTCTTTGCAAATGCTCTGTACTCTTCTGCTGATCCATATTTGTACTTCTTAAAAAGTTTCATACTCATTACGAATATAAATGTCCAAACAGCAATCATAAGGTAAACTCCATGAGTCATATGAAGTTGATTTATGCCTAAAACTATGATGCCCGTAAAAGCAACTGCTGCGAAAAGACCATAGTAAATGGGATTTACTCTTTTTACTTTTTGTGAAAAATTTTCACTTGTAAACACAAAATATAGATTTATAAGAGCAACTAAAAGCATGCCCCCTATAAAATACTGATGATACTTGATAGATGTTGTAACTAATTCTTCCATTAAAAAGGTCCTTATAAATATTTTGATAGAATTGTACATGATTAATTATGAAGAAGCACTAAATATTTTAAAAATAGAGTTAAAAAGTCTAACAAAGACTAAAGTAATGCCACTGCTAGACTCTGTAAAACATGTATCAGCTCAAAATATTTATGCAACTCTGTCTCTACCTACCCAAAATATTTCTCTTAAAGATGGATATGCATATATTGATGATACAAACTATGAGGTTGCTACTGGTGAGATTCTAAAGCCTCATACAAAATATGTAATTCCTTACGAAGAAGATCACAAAAATGCTCACTATATGTACAACATAAAACAAAGCGGTGAAGATATACAAAAAGATGAGCTTCTTATCTCATGTGGTGAGCTCATAACTGCTTATGGCATAACATCTTTAGCATCTCAGGGTGTTAAAAGTATCAAAGTTTTTAAAAAACCAATTGTAAGTATATTAAGTATTGGGGATAATCTATGCCCTATTCAAAAAAAGATAAAAAGTGGCGAAGTTTACAATACAAATGCCCTCTCTTTAGCTGCTCGCATACTTGAGGTTGGAGCAAAAATCAACAAAGTATGGCAAGTTAAAAATGAAAAAAATGCTATAAAAGAGCATATAGAAGAGCTTTCTAAACAGAGTGATTTTATCATTACAACAGGAGCTATGAGTAGGCATGATGCTATGAGCCAACTTATCTATGAGGACGAATTTGAAATTTTATTTCATAAGGTGCAAATATCACCAGCTATGCCTACAGCCTTTACAACATACAGACAAATACCTCTACTTCACTTGACAGGACTTCCTCTCTCCTCACTACTTGGGTTTGAGCTTTTAGGTGTTTTTGCAATAAAAAAAATAAAAAATGAGCTTATTGCAAAAAAATTGAGCCTATATGTAAAAAATCAAAAAGAGTTCACATGCAAAGAGAGCTGCACAAGTGCAATACCAGGTTTTTTTAATGGGCATAGCTTTAAAAGTGCTCCATCATTTGGAGCGGGTATGCTAAATGTTCTTGCAAAGTGCAATGGATATGCTCTTATAAAAAACAAATCATCTGTAAAAACAGATGAATTAATAGAGTTTTTTAGTTTTTAAACTTACTTATATACTCTGCAAGGACTGGTATATCTTCTTTATTGAGCTTAGATATTGTTTTTTTCATTATGCTATTAACTCTACTTTGCGTATAGTTACCATCATAAATGGCTTTGATAATGAGTTCCAGTTCAAGTTTATTTCTACCTGCTAATACTCCATTTGTTTTTTCATATGGAACATGTCTTCCATCCACTCCATGACAACCTTTACATGTCTTATAAAGTATCTTGCCTTCATTTGCTGCAAATACACCACTAACTAAAACACATAATGTCACAAAAAATGATAAAAATTTCATATATACCCATCCTAAATTAAACTAACTCACAACAGCGTCTCTATTTTATCCGCCAGTCTCATAAAATGCTCTATCTGAAGTCTCGTTTTCTTCATCAGAACTCCACTTGTTTTTTTCTGGTTTATTTCTTAAAACCTCTTTTAGTACTTCTGCTGCTCCTGCAACATCACCTGCTTTAACTGCTTTTTTAATACTTAAAGCCTCTTCAAAATATAAACAAGGGATTAAAACCCCCTCTGCAGTTAGCCTAATTCTATTACAATCCTCACAAAAATCATGAGCATGAGGATTAATAATACCAAATCTATACCCATCATCAAATTCATACATTTTTGATGGGCTTGCTCCCTCTCGCTTTACCTCTGTAAAATTATATTTTGTGGCAATCTTCTGTTTTACTTCCTCTTCGCTAAGTCCCTCAAGTTTGTCGTTTGCATGCTTGTTTTCCATATACTCGATAAACCTTATAGGCATATTACGCTCTTTGCAATACTCTAAAACTTCTATAATCTCATCTGCATTTATTCCCTTAAGTGGGACATTATTTATCTTTACACCAAGCCCGATTTCTTGTGCTTTAGCAATACCCTCTTTTACCTTTTTGAGTACATCTTTTCCTGAAATCTTAGCTGCTACGTCATCCTTTAGAGTATCTAATGAGACATTGATTCTTTTCAAACCAGCATCTTTTAAGTCTTGAGCAACACCGGCTAAAAGATAACCATTTGTTGTAAGAGCGATATCAAGTCCACTCTTATAATCGTTAATCATCTTTATAAACTTATCTAGCCCTGTTCTAAGAAGTGGCTCTCCACCAGTGATACGGATTTTATCTATCCCTTCATCTATGCCTACTTTTATAAACAAGAACAACTCTTCAAACGAGAGTAAATTCTCTTTTGGCACCCAAGAAAAAGGCTTCTCTGGCATACAATATTGACATCTAAAATTACATCTTTCTGTTACTGAAACTCTCAAATAATTTACTTTTCTACCATGTCCATCTATCAACACTATTTTTCCTTATTTATTATCTTGGCATATTATAGCGACTTTAAAGTAAATATAAAACTCATTAAGATAAAATAGCTCATTGAGCTTTTAAACACATGGAGGAAATAATGGCACAACCGTTACCTACTAGCAGAGAGACTACTGTTCAGCAAGATGACTTTTTAGTCTCTAAGACTGATACAAAAGGAAGAATTACTTATGCAAATCCATCTTTTATCAAGATGACGGGTTTTAGTGAAGCTGAGCTACTTGGTAAACCTCACAACATTGTAAGGCATCCTGCAATGCCCAAAATAATTTTTAAACTTTTATGGGAAGAGATTTTAAACAAAAGAGAGATATTTGCTTATGTTCAAAACATGAGTAAAGATGGTGGTTTTTACTGGGTTTATGCAAATGTAACCCCATCTTTTGATGTTAGGGGTAGTGTTATAGGTTACTACTCAGTAAGAAGAAAACCCAATCCAAAAGCACTTGAAATCATAAAACCTCTTTATGAAAAACTGCTCTCAATAGAAAAATCAAGTGGTATTGAAGCATCATCTAAGTATTTAGATGAACTATTAAAAGAAAAGGGAGTAAGTTATGATGAATTTTCAAACAATATTCAAAGACTATAAGCCACAAGTTACACTTGGAGTTACACTATTAGCTGTAGGTATGTACCAGTTGATAAATGGCGATTTCTCTACTGGCTCTGCACTTCTTTTAGGTGCAGTTGGAGGCTCGTTTTTTAGTGGTAAAAAAACACTAAATGTAAGCACTGAAACATTTGAGCGCCTCTTGCAAGTGACAGCGGAGGCAAAGAGTGGAAACCTAGAGCCAAGAATTGTAAATATTGATATAAACACTCCTTTAGGAAAAGTCGCTAACAATGTCAATGAGCTTTTAGATCAAGTTGAAGCACTCCAAAGAGAGACAAGAACATCGATAAAAAAAGCTGAAGAGGGCAAAAGCTACAGAAACATATTTGATGGTGGTTTTAGAGGTATCTTTAAAAACAATGCAAAACACATTTCTGAAGGTGTAAATGGCATCATACAGGGTCAAAAAGGCAAAGCAAAAGGTGTTCTAGCCAACAAGTTTGATGGGCTTGGAAATGGTATACAAGGTATCGCCGATGTTCAGCAAGATCTTAGTAGTGGTATTGATGCTATGGGACAAATCTCAGAGACTTCAGCAAGAACAGCTGAAAAATCAAATAAGAGCTTAGAGAGTATAAATCAAGTCTCACAAGAACTCACAGAGATGTTAGAGCTTATCAACAACTCAACAGAGGCGATTAACTCACTAACAGAGAGAACTTCCGAAATATCTTCAATAGTTTCTCTTATAAAAGATATTGCAGACCAGACAAATCTACTTGCACTAAATGCTGCGATTGAGGCTGCTCGTGCAGGTGAGCATGGTAGAGGTTTTGCCGTAGTTGCTGAAGAGGTAAAAAAACTAGCAGAGAGAACAGGTAAAGCAACACAAGAGATAAGCATAACAATACAAACACTACAACAAGAGACGACAGGTATACAAGCAAACTCTGAGCGTATAGATTCTATTGCTAATACATCAGGGGAGAGTGTAAAAGAGTTCCAAGAGCTCCTAGATGCATTTAATACAGATGCAAATCTAACTGCAGAGATATCCCGTAAGCTAGAAAATCGTATTTTTGTCACTCTTGTAAAGATTGATCATATCATATATAAGACAAAATCTTACTCTTCTGTGCTAAACGAAAGAATAAAGGATCATTTCCCAACAACAGATGAGTGTAGACTTGGAAAGTGGTACTCAAATGGAGCAGGTAAAGATAGATTTGGATGCCATAAGTCTTACCCTCTTATAGACGCACCACACAAAGTTGTACATCAAGCAGTCCATGACAACATGGAAATAGTAGCAGAGGGTGGTGGTTTTAGAGCACACGAAGTTGAGCCAATTGTTGAAAACTTCAAGCGTATGGAAGAAGCGAGCAGTAAACTATTTGCTCTACTAAATGAGATAACAAAAGAGGATGCTAACTGCTCTTAAGATACATACTTTTATCTTGGATTATATAAAATATAATCCAAGACTATTTTAAGTTAGCAAGCTTTAAAACTAAATCAACTTCACCAATTCCAATGCGTAGATCTTTTGCTATTACTGCTTCACTTTTCCCTTGAGAATACTGTGCAATAATAAGCTTTTCATTTGAAACCGTTGTATTTTTTGGTGAATAGTTGATTTCTACTCTCTTCTCTTCCATCTTATCAATTCTCTCTATCTGTTCATCTTGAAAACTTTGCATTACATTTTCTATCTCTCTCATAGACTCAATTAGAGGGTAAACACTTTGTTGCACATGCTCTTTTACTCTACCTTCTAGTGTCTCTTCCATCTCATCCATAAATTTATCTCTATTTTTGGCAAGCTGAAGTATCTCTTTTCTAAGCATATGATTTTGTTGAGATAAATTCTCAATACTCTGTTCATACCTTAAAAGTTTTTTAGATGTCTCGCCATCTTTAATACTCATCATAATCATAATAATAACAACTAAAGCTATAACTCCAATCAACCCAATAAGTTCTACACTAATTTCCATCTTTTTTTGCCTTCATTTCTCGTATCATAACTCTCTCTCTTGCAACTACATAAGCATTCCAATCTGTTTCATCTCGCTCATGTAGAAGTAAAATCTTAGCCTCAGTTTTGCTTATTGCTCTAAAATATATAGGGACTTGCCTTTTAGGGAAAAAAGGCATCTCGATGCGTCCATAGTACTTTTTTGAATCTTCAAAAACTCCATCTTTTAGCTTGATATGCTCATAGTTAATCCCCTCTATATCAGCTCTACATGTAAGCTCTAAAAGAGTTTGCTTTTCACCCCTTATAAAAGCATTCATCTCGTCTATCTTTCTGTGAAGTTCAACGATCAATGTAAGTAAAACTTGATCACTCTCGTCAGTGTTACCCCTAGCCTTTGCAAGTCTTAGCCACTCGCCTATGCTATCATCATCGGTTGAGCTTAGAGAGTCATACTCTCGTTTAAACTCTTCAGAATTTTTATCTATATCAAACTCAAGTTTAAGAGGTGCGTTTATGTATCTCATTGTTACAGCCTATCTATTAAAATTAAAACAAAAAACATTATGCCTAAGTATCCATTGAGTGTAAAAAATGCACGATCTATTTTGCTAAAGTCTTTGATAACTATCTTATGTTCCATAAACAAAATAACAGCACTAAAGAGTACCCCTAAATATGCCCAAAAACCTAGCTGTGCATCTACAACAAACAGCAACCAAAACAGAACTGTCAATGCATGAAAAAGTCGAGATATGAAAAAAGTCGCATCTTTTCCATAAACAGATGGAATTGAGAAGAGTCCTTTGCTTTTATCATACTCCATATCTTGTAAAGAGTAAAGCAGATCAAACCCAGCAACCCAAAACATAACTCCCAATGCAAGCAATATAGACCACATAGTAATACTCTGACTTACCGCTACTACCCCAGCAATAGGAGCAAGTCCCAAAGAGACCCCTAAAACCAAGTGAGCATACGAAGAAAACCGTTTAAAGATAGAGTACCCAGCCAAAATAACAAGTATCGGAAAACTAAGCCAAAAAGCAAGAATATTAATAGTATATGCAACTACTATAAATACTAAAGCATTTAAAACTATAAAAATCTGCATATTTTTAGTTCCGACTCTACCATCTACACTTGGTCTGTTCGCTGTTCTTGGGTTGTGTTTGTCTATATCACGATCTGCATATCTGTTAAAACTCATGGCAAAATTTCTTGCACTAACAGCCGCTATTACTCCTAATACTAAAAGTTCCCAGCCAAACCAAGATGTACCATTAAGCTGCTTTGAAGAGACTATCATAGCAATAAATATAAATGGCAAAGAAAATATAGAGTGCTTAAACATAATAAGCTCATTTATATCTTTTAAAATTTTTAAAAACTGCTGCAAATTCTACCTTAGTGATTTATTTGGTATAATTGTAGCAAAATATGATTTAAAGGTATATTTTGAGAGAAATAGCAATACTAGGACCAACAGCATCTGGTAAAACAGGGCTAAGCATAGATCTTGCAAAAAAACTAAATGCAAACATACTTTCTCTTGACTCTCTTAGTATATACAAAGAGATTGATATAGCCTCAGCAAAACCGACACCTCAAGAGAGAGATGGTATCAAACACTTTGGCATAGATGCTCTACATGTAGATGATGATTTTAATGTTACCGTATTTTTTGAACTCTACAAAGAGGCAAAAAAAGCAAGTCAAGAAGAAGGCAAAAACCTCATTATCGTAGGCGGTACAGGTTTTTATCTTAAATCAATGATAGATGGCATCAGTCCAAAACCACAGATAGACCAGATTACAAAGCACAAAGTAAAACACAACCTTGCCATAGGCTATGAACTCATCAAGGAGTTTGATGATGTTTATGCGAGTGCTATTAGCAAAAATGACTCCTATCGCATAGAAAAATGGCTAGAAATCTACTTTCAAACAGGCATCATACCAAGTCAGTATTTTGAACAGAACAAAAGAGAGCCCATCATAAAAGATATTGAAATTTATGAGATAAAAGTTCAAAAAGAGACCTTACTTGAAAGAATAAACCTTAGAACTCAAAATATGCTTGATGATGGCCTTATAGATGAAGTTTTCTACCTAGAAAAAAAATACACAAGAGCTCCAAACCCCATGAAGGCTATAGGTATTATTGAAACACTTAGTTTTCTAGATGGTTATTTAAGTAAAAAAGAGCTAAAAGAGAAGATTATAACCAATACAGCAAGACTAGCAAAAAGACAAAAAACATTCAATAACTCTCAATTTGCTGCTCATATACATGAAACTAAAGTAAAATTAAAAAATATAATATTATAAATGTTTTAAACTTATATTATAATTTAAGTTTACTTTTACTAGAATTAGATTAAATTTATTTTACAAAGGGGATTTTATGAAGTTGTTCAAAGTTTTGTTACTTATGGTTGTTGCACTTTCGTTATCGTTAAATGCTGCGAATGTAAGTGCTGCTGATAAGGTGCTCAAAAAAGAGCTAATGGGTAAATGGAAAGCATATGCTAAGGCTTCACAAAAAGAGGCACAAGGCATAACAGCACAAGAGCTAGACAAGTGGATGAAAGATGATAAAGATTTTGTCCTAGTAGATGTAAGAGAGCCTAAAGAAGTTGCAGCAGGAGCTATTATGGCTCTTGATTGGAAAGCAATACCTAGAGGTATGGTTGCTCCAATGGTAGGAAAAGCTCTAGCATTAAAGCCCTCTCAAACTGTTGTGATCTATTGTAAACTTGGTTCTAGAAGTGCAATGGTTGTAAATGAGTTAAAAAAAGTTTATGGCTTTAAAAATATATACTACTTAAAAGGTGGT
>Ga0256840_1002672_pt1 | contig 15433 bp, 12 predicted proteins | sample 355202metaG_FD_185969 | JGI IMG/M metagenome (GOLD analysis project Ga0256840, IMG submission 185969) | Hydrothermal vent microbial communities from Mid Atlantic Ridge, Atlantic Ocean - 355-202 | ecosystem: Environmental > Aquatic > Marine > Hydrothermal vents | place: Atlantic Ocean: Mid... | reverse complement strand
GCTTATGCGCTATTAGTTGATGGAGGTTTGTATAATGGTCAAACAATAAGTGGATTAGGATTTACTAAGACAGCACATATTTTTTGGAGAGCACAAAACCAATATTTGACATCAACAAGTAATTTTCTAGATTTAGCAAATGCATTAGAGGCTTCTTGTACTGATTTAATAGGTGTTAATCTAAATGGACTATCGACTGGTACACCTGCAGGTCCTTCAGGAGAAATATTAACAGCAGCTGATTTAGCAAATGTAACTAGAGCAATTTTAGCTGTAGAATTAAAAATAAAAAATAATTGTGGTTATATGCCATTATTAGGAGAAATAGCTGATTTATGTGTAGCATCAACAAGTAATCCAATATATGTAGAAACTTGGGAGAATGGATTAGGAAATTGGACTTTGGAACAATTACCAGTTAATAGTTCAACTTGGGATGCAAGAGATTGGGTAATTGAAAGTAATTTGCCAAGCGGTAAAGTAGGAAGTGCAATTTTTGCAACAGCTCCAATAATTGGTGATTGTACAACAGATTTTGAAAATGGAATTATGCGTTTACAGAGTCCAACAATAAACATTCCTCCTTATTCTACAGGGAGATTTGACATGGCGTTTACACATTATATAGCAACAGAACGAAGATGGGATGGTGGAAATATTAAAATTAGTATTAATGGAGGAACATGGACACTAATACCTACATCAGCATTTTTGGAAAATGGATATAATACCTCATTAGCTACAAATGGTAATGATAACCCAATGGCTGGGGAAAGTGCTTTTACGGGAGATGATGAAGGGTCAAACGCAGGAAGTTGGGGGACAAGTGTTGTTGATTTATCCGTAATAGGAGTAGGAGCGCTTGATACAATACAACTTAGATGGGAAATGGGTACAGATGGATGTAATGGGAATATAGGTTGGTATGTAGATGATATTACAATTTATAATTGTGCAGAAGCGGCATTATCAACTGAAGCGTTAGATATTAATGATATTATAAAAGTATATCCAAATCCATCAAATGGTATGTTTACATTATCAAATACGAATAATACTAAATTAATAAAAGCAGATATTTATGATGTTACTGGTCGTTTTATTAAAACAGTAAAACTATTGAATAATCAAAATACAATCATTGATATGTCTAACGCATCATCTGGAATGTATTTTTTAAATGTAATTACTGAAAAATCAAAAGGAGTAATAAAGTTAATAAAACAATAGATTAGTTGCAGTATAAATCCATTAGTGATTTTGCATTAGTATATCCTAATTGTTTCGCTCTACTAAAATCGATACAATAATTAGTACTACCAAGCTCATATTTTGCTTTGCCAAGTAAAATGTGAGCTTCTGCATATTTTGGATTTATATTAATTGCTTTTTCTGCATTGCTTTTAGCTTTTTTATAATCTTTTAAAGCAAAATAAACTTTACCTCTAGCAATATAAGCTTTGTGGTTTTTTGAATTATCAATAATTTGTTTATCTAAATATTCAATAGCTTTATTTAGTTTATTAGAATCTACATAAAGTGAAATAATATTTTCATAAATTACAGTTCTCTTAGCGTTATTAAAAGATAAAGCTTTGTTAAAATTAATATCTGTATTAATAGTATCACCTAAATTAAAATAGGCATAACCTCTATCTAAAAAGTAATTTGCGTTATTACCATCTTTATTAATTAATTTATTAAGGCATAGTATTGCTAACTTAAACGAAGAGGAGGTTTTATTATAGAGAAATGATTGTGTAGCAAAATTTAGTTGTTTCTTTTCGGTGCCCGCACAAAAACTATTAGGAATAATTACATTAATATCATCATAAATATACCCTATTTCAAATGCTGCTTTTTTATCATTACATGCTGCTTCAAAATCTAATAGAAAAAAGTTAATAATTGCTCTTGTGCTGTATGCTTCTATAAAATTTTCATCAATTTCAATTACTTTGTTTACTAAGTTTAATGCATTATTATAATCTTCTTTTTCTAAATATAGTGTTGCATATTTGTGATATATATTAGATGTTTTATAATTATTTATGATTGCTTTTTTATAATCGCTTTCGGCAGCATTAAATTTGTATAATTGATGGTTAATGAGACCTCGGTAATAATAATAAACACCTTGGTTTGGGTTTATTAAAATAGCTTTACTAAAAGCTTTTAGTGCAATTTTTGGTTCTTCTAGGCTACCATATAGCGACCCTTTAGCTGCATATACTTTTGCATTAGTACTATCTTTTCCTATGGCTTTTTCAATACTAATTTTAGCTTTATCATTTTTATAAGATATTTGGCAAGCTCTAGCATGTTTTATCCAATAAGTTGCGTTTATACTATCATTTACAAAATCTTTTTCAAGTATTTTTATTGCTTTTAGACCTCCCATGATTGAGCGATTCTTTAATAAGGAATCAATTTTTTTATAATCGTATTTTTTTTGCTGTGCAAAAAGAGTAAAAACGAGACTATTTAATAGTATTATAAAAAAATATATTTTTTTCATGAATAATAGTTTAGTATATTCTGAATTTATTTTATAAAGTGATAAATTGAATTTTACCAATCAGCTGCACCTGTTAAATTAATTATTTTTTTACGAATATAAATTGTACAATTGTTTTCATTTGGTAGTGGGTAATTATTGTCTTTATATGCTCTATCAAATAAGAAAATACTATCATTTTTTATATAACCATACATTTTAACATACTTTCCGACTTCATATACTCTAAACTCTTCAATAACTATTCCATTATTGTTATCAATTTTGTAATAACCAATCCAGCCAGTATCAAAGTTTTTATAATTTGTAATTTCTGTATGATTAATTCCAAAGAAGGAGCGTCCGTTGTTAAAGAAACGTAAATATTTCTCATTTAATTTTTGAGAGCCATCTTTATATTTTAGAACAAAACTATTTATATATACAGAATTTGTATCAATTAAATCTGTTTTTTTTAATTGATATGGTAATGGTCTTTTAGCTAAATCAAATTTTGGTTTTTTAGGTTTTGTAATACCATTATCATCATAATAATAATTTTTAAAAGGAACACATGATGTAAAAAGAATACCTAAAATTACACTTAAAAAGTGGAGCCTTCCCATAATTCAATATCTTTATGGTCATATTCAAATCTAAAATTAGATATTTTTTTATGAATAATATCTTGTAACCACCCATCTCCAATAACATCTAATGTTTTGGTTGTGCCATTTTGATTGAACCGAAGGTACGTTGAAGCTTTGTTTAAACTTTTTTGATATTGGGTCTGTTTATGATATCTAGAATCTGTTAAATCTTTTAATTCCTTTTCATAAAGTGTTTTTTCAGATTTTGATGTTGCATTGTCAATTTTTTTATTTAGGGCATCTGTTAGTGCATCGTCAAAAGGATCATATTTACCTGTAAAATCGATAAAGCCTACTTCTAATAAAGGAGTTACAACAGAAATACTACCAGTAAATCCATGATCCGTACCTCCTCCAAAGTAAGGAACTCGTGCTGTATCATTACTAGTACTTACATTTACCTTACCAACTCTAAAACCAAACATACCTTCGCGTTGTAACTTATCAAATGAAAAATTATTTTCGTTTAATGCAGAGTTGTAAGTTAATAATTGCCCGTAACGGATTGAATTTTGAAATTCATTTAAGGTTGGTATTGGAGAATTGTGATTTAATGAATATGATTGTAAAGGCTTTCCATGACCATTACCAACAATTATATTTGCTGCTGCAGTAACATCAAACTGAAAATCGTTTGAGTTTACAGGTGTCCCTAAGCCACCGTTATATACATTTAAGTGTAATGAAGAGTTTGCTGCAACATTTCCCCATCTTTTTTGATATCCTAAATTTATACCAGCTTTTACACGTACTTTGTAGCCTAATTGTATTTGAAGTCCAACGGTAAATTTAAAACCATCGCCGCCACCTGGAGGATTGTTAAAAGAATTTTGACCACCTGATTGCATTCCTGAAAACCTGGAGAGACTACTTTCTACATTTCTTCGCAAGTCTGTTTGTGCCCAAACATCAATATCATTATTTATGGAATTGTTAAAATCCATAATGCTACTATTTATAGCCGTATCTATACTGGATTCTACTAAACTTAAGTCTAAAAGTTGATGTTCTGCCATAATTGTGATGTTTTATTTAATGTGCTTAATAATAAAAATATAAGTTCAAATATAATAAAAAAAAATGATTTTACAATAAAATTTAATTACTTACTCAGATACATTTTTCTACGAGCATATAATTCGTAAAATTGATCATCTTTTAAATCATCAATAAACAAAATACTTTCTCCAGTAGATTTCATTTCTGGTCCAAGATTTTTATTCACATTTGGGAACTTATTAAATGAAAATACAGGCTGTTTTATAGCGTACCCTTTTAATTGTGGGTTAAAATCAAAATCAGTTACTTTGTTATGACCAAGCATTACTTTAGTCGCAAAATTAACATAAGGTTCTTTATAGGCTTTAGATATAAACGGAACTGTTCTAGATGCTCTAGGATTTGCTTCTATAATATAAACAATATCATCTTTTATTGCAAATTGTATATTTATAAGACCTACAGTTTTAAGGGCAAGTGCAATTCTTTTCGTATGATCTTTAATTTGTTGCATTACAAATTCGCCCAAGTTGAAAGGAGGTAGTGTAGCATTTGAATCGCCAGAGTGAACTCCACAAGGTTCAATATGTTCCATTATTCCAATAATATAAACATTTTCTCCGTCACAAATAGCATCTGCTTCTGCTTCAATTGCACCATCTAAATAATGGTCTAATAGCAATACGTTATTTGGTATTTTTCGTAAAATATCTACAACATGTTCTTCTAATTCTTGTTTATTAATTACAATTTTCATGCCTTGCCCTCCAAGTACGTAACTTGGTCTTACTAATATTGGAAAATCTAATTTATCTGCAATAGCAAGTGCTTCTTGTGCATTTGTAGCTGTACCAAATTCTGGAAATGGGATATCTAAATCTACTAATAAATCAGAGAATCGTCCACGATCTTCTGCAAGATCTAATGCATCAAAACTAGTTCCTAAAATTTTGATACCATATTTTTCTAATTTTTCAGCTAATTTCAAAGCCGTTTGTCCGCCAAGTTGTACTATGACACCTTCTGGTTTTTCATGTTGAATTATATCATAAATATGCTCCCAAAAAACAGGTTCAAAATAAAGTTTATCCGCAATATCAAAATCGGTTGATACAGTTTCTGGATTACAGTTAATCATAATAGTTTCGTAGCCACATTCTTTTGCAGCCAATACGCCATGCACACAGCAATAATCAAACTCAATACCTTGTCCTATTCTATTTGGACCAGAACCTAAAATAATAACTTTCTTTTTATCGGATACTTTAGATTCATTATCGGCATAGGTTTTACCGTTAAGTACCATATTGTTTTCAAAAGTAGAGTAGTAGTACGGTGTTTCTGCCTTAAACTCTGCCGCACAAGTATCTACTAATTTATAGACTCTATTTATATTAAGTTCTTTTCGTTTGTTATAAACTTGACTTTCTAAACAACGAAGTGTATGTGCAATTTGTCTATCTCCATAGCCATTTTGTTTTGCTTTCATAAGCAAATCTTTAGGTAAAGTTTCTAAGGTATATGTTGCTATTTCTTTTTCTAAGAAATGAAGTTCTTCGTATTGTTTTAAAAACCACATATCGATTCTTGTGATTTCGTTTATTTTTTGCAAAGATATTCCTGCTTGTATGGCATCATAAATTACAAAAACACGATCCCAACTTGGATTTTTTAATTTGTCAATGATAACTTCATAGCGTGAGTATCCTTTTCCATCGGCACCAATTCCATTTCTTTTTATCTCTAAGGACTGTGTTGCTTTATGTAGAGCCTCTTGAAATGATCTTCCAATCCCCATAACTTCTCCAACAGATTTCATTTGTAAACCAATAGTCCTATCAGAACCTTCGAATTTATCAAAGTTCCATCGTGGAATTTTTACTATTACATAATCTAATGTTGGTTCAAAATATGCAGATGTTGTTTTGGTAATTTGGTTTTTTAATTCATCTAAATGGTATCCTAAAGCTAGTTTTGTTGCTACTTTTGCTATTGGATATCCTGTTGCTTTTGAAGCTAATGCAGATGAACGTGATACTCTTGGATTAATTTCTATGGCAATAATATCTTCTTTCTCATCTGGACTAACTGCAAATTGAACATTACAACCTCCTGCAAAATCTCCAATAGAGCGCATCATGTGTATTGCCATATCTCGCATACGTTGGTATGTTGTATCACTCAATGTCATGGCAGGAGCAACTGTTATCGAATCTCCTGTATGAATTCCCATTGGATCCATATTTTCAACAGTACAGATAATAATTACATTATCATTTTTGTCTCTCAGTAATTCTAACTCAAACTCTTTCCAACCAAGTAGTGCTTTGTCTATTAGCACTTCGTGTATTGGAGATGCTTCTAAGCCACGTTGTAATAAAGTATCAAAATCTTCTTTTTTGTAAACAATTGAAGCTCCTGTGCCACCAAGTGTGAACGATGGTCTAATTACTAATGGAAATCCATATTCTTGTGCAATTTCTTTTCCTTTTAAAAAGGAATTTGCTGTTTGACTTGGTGCTTGGGCAATTCCAATTTTATTCATTAATAATCGAAATTGCTCTCTATCTTCGGTAACTTTTATGGCATCAATATCAACCCCAATCATATTAATATTAAAATCTGTCCAAATTCCTTTGCCATCTGCTTCGATACATAAATTTAATGCAGTTTGTCCTCCCATTGTTGGTAGTACCGAGTCTATATTTGGGTGTTTTTTTAAGATTTTAACAATTGACTTTGTTGTAAGTGGTAATAAATATACGTGATTTGCCATTTGAGGGTCAGTCATAATAGTTGCTGGGTTAGAATTGATGAGTATTACTTCAATTCCTTCTTCTCGCAAAGACCTTATAGATTGTGTTCCTGAATAGTCGAATTCACAGGCTTGACCAATAATTATTGGTCCTGAACCAATAATTAAAACCGATTTAATGGTACTGTTTTTTGGCATCTTATTTTGTTTGTACAAATATTTAACAATTTATACAGTTATAAAATTAAAATTTTAAAAACTTATTAAGAACCAGAGTTCGACTAATACCAAATACACATTAAAATAAGCCTAGTAAATCATTTATTTTATCACTCCTTTTCTTCAAAAAATAGATCCATAACGTAGGCTATGAATAGATTTTCACTCATCAATGAGTAATAAATTAAATCAATTTCTTTCAGCTCATTTCAAAATGTACTTGGTATAATAATTCGTTTACAGTTTAGATTTTTTTTTTTTAGTCGAAGATGAATTTTAGAAGGATTATCGATAATTCAAAGAAATTTAGCGAGATTATGAATTATGCAGCATAGAAATTGTTAATAACTTACAAGAAAAGTACTTTTTTTAATCATAGAATACTCAGGTTAAGAGTATATGAATAAAATTTTAAATTCTCAAAAGCAGAAGTTATTTAACAAATAAAAACCAAAATACTAATAATGCAACAATAGTTAAAATTAAGATAATGATTGATAATGTTCCTGAAGATTTTTGTTCTTTTGGTTTAACATTATTCTTAGTTTTTTTTATGACTTTATCAGTTTTTTGTGTTTTTTGGAGATTTTTTTCCGTATTACTATCTTTTATAGTTGTTGTTTCTTTTTTGTCAACAGGTGCAGTAGTAATTGTCGCTTTAGGAATATTTTTTTGTTCTTTTATTTCTGTTTTGTTAGCTTTTACTATTTCTTTTTTTAGTTCAACACTTTTTTTGGCAGGTGCTGCCGTCTTTTCTGAAATTGTATTTTGTAACTTTTTTGTATTGTCAGATTTTAAATCTAAAGTGCTAGTTGCTAATTTGTGCTTTTGAGTTATTTTGCTAATAGTATTTTGCGCATTTGTATTTTTACTTCTTAATAATTCACGCTCCTTAATATCGGCCTTTATTTTTTCTAATTTTTCTTTTATTGACAGATATGATTCTTGGGATACTTTTTTTACTTCTTTAATAGTTTCTTTTTTTTGAGTAACTATTTCTTTCTGAATTTTATTATCTAGTGTATTAGATTCAATATCCTTATTTTGAGGTTTTGCCTCTATTACTTCTTTAATAGTTTCTTTTTTGGGAATAGCGATTTCTTTCTGAACTTCATTCTTTATAGTGTCAGATTTAATGTTTTTATTTTTAGGTTTTGTTGGCTTAACCTTTTTTATTGTTTGTTTAACCTCTTCCGTAGTATTTAATATTTCTTTTGACTTTGTGCTAGTTTCAGTTTTACCTTCAGTTTGTGAATTTATTTTATTGGTAGTTACTTCTTCATTATTTCTTATTTTTAATTCATCATTATCAAACTCTATTATTATTGAATCTTGACTCTCTACTGTGTTTTCTTCAATATCAGAAGTTGTGTTTTCTGTTTGTATTTTTTTTTCTTTGTTTTTTGCTATTAATTTCTCTTCGGGAGTTAAATCTGGAAGGTTATTTGTTTTAAAAAAATTATCAGCAACTTTTTTGTCCAATTTATTAAACTCAGAGGTACTACTAGTATCTGGCTTACTAGTTTCTGGTTTTGTTTTATTTTTTAAGTTTAAATTATTAAAGAGTTTGCTCATAGTATCAAACTCTTTTTTTAATTGCTCAAAACTTTTATCTGTAGATTTATTGTTGGTATCCATGCATTTAAAAAATTAGATAAATTCGGTAATAATTAAATTCAAATTTAAAACTTGGTAAAAGTAGAAAAAATATTTATATTTGCGTTAAATTTAAAAAGTATATTATGAACAAATTAGAGGAAGTATTAAGTAGACTAGTTGAAAATACCAATTCAAATTCTGCAATTTTAGTTAATTCTGAAGGATTAGCAATAGCTTCAATTAGTACTATTAATGAAGATAGGATAGCTGTTATGATTGCATCATTACACTCTATGGGAGAAAAATTCTCTTCTGATTTAGATAAAGGAAATGTTGAACAGTTTTATATAAAAACTAATGAAGGTTATATTTTATTTAAAGATGTAACAGAAAATGCAATTATAGGGCTTATTGCAAAGAGTGATTCAAAATTAGGATTATTGATGATGTATTTAGACTCTGCAACTAGTGAAATTTCAGCATTATTATAGTAGAGCATTCCTTAAGTCTAGTAAGTGATTGTTTTTTAGATAATTAATTTTTTAATGAGAATAATAATAATATTTTTATTTAAAATTTAAGATAAAAGAATAAAATTTACTACATTTGCGACAAGTTTATATTGAATATCAAATTATCACTATACTCTGAATATAGTATAGATAAAATTTTATAGTAGTTTCCCTTTTACTATATGATTACCCCTAAGTTTAATTACTTTTGGGTAATCTTTTTTTTATACAAAGAAATCATCACTAAAACCAATTAAATATAATTTTTTTTGTGCACGAGTCATTGCTGTATATAACCATCTAAAATAAGATATAGATACGCCATCTGGCAAGTATGGCTGTTCAATAAAAACAGTATTCCATTGACCTCCTTGTGATTTGTGACAAGTCATAGCATAAGAAAATTTTATTTGTAGTGCATTAAAGTATTTATTCTTTTTTATTTCATTATACTGTTTGTATTTAGGTAAGTTAGCATAGTCTTTACTTACTTCTTGGTATAATTTCCTAGACTCATCATAGCTCAAAGATGGTGTCTCAGAAGTTAAAGTATCTAATAATATAACGGTGTCAAAAGGTTTTTGATTTGGATAATCAATCATTCTTATGGTAACTTCGGCAAAGTGTAAATTGTATAATTCTCTATAATTTTTGATATACATAATTTCACAAATATCACCATTAGCAATAAAATCGGCAGAGTCATTTTCATTTAACCAATAATAATTATTTTTGACTACCATAACAAAATCACCAACCGAAACTTCATTTTCTTGACTTCTAATTTTATAACGTATTTGTTGATTGTATTGATTTGCTCTTTTATTTGAACGAACAATTATTGCAGTTTCTTCTATACCATTATTTGTATATGAGTCATTAATAGCATTTTCAATATCATAACCATCAATTAATCGAATTATATCTGGAAAGTTTATTTGAAACTTAAAGCTAATACCATTATAATATTCATTTAAAATAGTACGAATTTCTGTTGCGTTTGTTAGTATTCCAGAATCTTTATGCTGTCTCATTACTTCATCTAACTCAATAGATGTAACATCTTTGTTAAAATTATAAGTTAAAATATTTTCATTAAGAGCAGGACTTAGGTCTAATTTTACAGGTGGTAATTGTGCCGTATCTCCAATAAGTATGAGTTTACAATTTGTACCAGAATATACATACGAGATTAAATCATTTAATAAGGAACCATTTTCAAATAGTTTTGACTCTATGGGACTATCTGGTATCATAGAGGCTTCATCTACAATAAATATAGAATTAGTATGTTTATTGGGTTTTAGTATAAAGTTTACATTACCATCTTTAGCTTTTTTTGGAAAATATATCTTTTTATGAATTGTAAAAGCAGGTTTTTTAGAGTAATTTGCAATAACTTTTGCGGCTCTACCAGTTGGAGCCAATAAAACAGATTTCAGATTTATTTGTTGTAGATTATTAACAAATACACTAATACTAGTAGTTTTACCAGTACCTGCATATCCTTTTAGTAAAAATAATATGTGTTTATTAGTATCAAAAGCAAAATGACTAATGGATTTTAATAGTTTTTCTTGTGATAATGTTGCTGTAAATGGGAATTTATCTAAGAGTAGATGATAAAATTTAGTTTTGTCTTTTAGCATAAAAAAATATGAAGGACAAAGGTACAAATTTGGAAAGTAAACCTAATAAATATTAAAATTATATATTGTTTTATTGAAACAAAAACTTCCTTATAACCTGAGTTCGACTAAGACTTCTATTTACAGAAAATGAAGAAATGGTGAGATTTGAAGAATAAATTTTAAGGAATAACCTGTTATTTCTTAAAAATTATTCAAAAAAAATTGCCTTTTATTTGTTTTCCCTTCGGGTTTGATTATTTTTTTCATAATCTCGCTAAATTTCTTTGAATTATCTAGATAATCTTTCTAAAATTCATCTTCGACTATAAAAAAAATAATCTAAACTGTAAACGAATTATTAGTCGAACTCAGGTTTATAATTATACGAGCTTTTGTATTTTTTGAAAATAGAATTTATTCTCATTCTAAATAATAGGACTTTTAATGTAAAATATATAAATAATAGATTGTTTATTGTAAATTTGCAATTCTTAAACAAAAAAATATTATGTTACAAAAAATCACACAAGAAATTTTAAATCAATTACCAGCTGAGACTAAATTATCTGATGCAGATATTGCGATAATAAGAAAAAATAAAGATTTCCTTTTTAGTAAGGCAGATTTTATAGTAACAGATTTTTACGACACTGTTTTTTCACATCCTGCAACTGCTGCAATTTTTCATGAAGGAGAAAGACCTATCAGAGAAAAGTCATTAACAGACTGGATTGTTAAAACTGTAACAGGAAATTTTGATGCTGCATATTGGGAATGGCAGACTTTTGTAGGAATTTTACACATTAAGAGAAAAGTGACTAATAATATGATGATTGCTATGATGGGGAGGGTGTCAAGTTTGATTTCTACCGAAGCAATAAAAGAATTACCTGCTGATGACGCTATTGAATTAAAAAATGCTTGGGCAAAAATTGCGGCAACAGTATTGTCATTAATAGGAGAGGGGTATCATATTTTTTACATGAAAGCTGTTAGTAATACAACAGGTTTACCAGATGCTTTATTAGAAAACACGGTTAAAGTAGAGATTGATAACCTAATTGATGAATATAAAAAACATAGAATTTAAGTTTGTTATTTATTAGTATTATCTAGATAGTTTTTACTTATTAATTAAAATTTACTTTAAGACATAGTGTTTGTGTCTAATGTGTTATGTGATTTTGTTGTTTTTTTTTAAGTAGAATAAACATATTAATTTTCAATGTATTATCCAAATAAAAAGATTTAATTTGTGAATAAGAATAAATAAATCTATACTAAAAAATTTTTGTAATACATTATTTTTTGTAGATTTGCGAATAACCTTTAAAATAATAATCTTTATGAGTCCACTTATTTATATCATATTAGCAATTGTTGCTGTTGCGTTTACTGCTTATGCTATTGTAAACATAATTCCAAAGAAATTACATTGGATTTTGTCAATTTTATTGCTAGTGCTAATTGTTTATTTATCATCATTAATTTATGGTAGTATTATGAAGCCTATTCATTTTAAAAATAAGAAAATAGCTAAATATACAAAAGTGATTGAAAATCTAAAAATGATTAGAGATGCTCAAATTGATAGACGTAAAGTAGTTGGTGGCTATACAAGTAATATGCAAGATTTAATAAATTTTGTTGATACAGCAAAATTTGCAATTACCCAAATTCGTAACACTAATGAAAAAGTAGATACTGGTGGAGGAATAATGGTTGATAGAGAAAAACGTGTTGTTGATACTATTGGGTTTAAAGCAGTAAAAGATAATTACAAGAATAGAGATTATAAAAATATGTTTAATGTACCAGGAACAAATGTAAAGTTTGAAATGGAAGTGGATAGTGTAGAGAAGTCAGGACTTAAATCACAAGTTTTTAGGGCTTCAGTAGCAAAAGATATAGTGCTAGCTGGTATGGATAAAGAGTTAATTAGAATTGAAAAGAAAGCTGTTGGTGGTGTTGATGTTAGTGGTGTTGATATTTCAGTAGGATCATTAAGCGATGTAAAAGTTACAGGTAATTGGCCTCCATTTTATGATAACAAAGATAGAAAAGAAAAGAAGTAATCATTTAGATTTACAGAAAGCAAAAAATAAACAGTTATCCATCCAATTCAGTTTGGATGGATTTTCTTTTTGTATTACGGATTTAGATCTGTTGCAATTTGTAGCATACAATAGCTATCGTTTTGAAGATAAAAAAAAGGATCCTGAAGTATTGTTAAAAAATATAAAAGCAATATTTAGAGGGGAGTCTATATTACAAGAAAAGTTCGAAAAGGTTGTGGTTATCCATGTTAATAATCTTTCAACTTTTGTTCCAAAAGCATTGTTTGATGAAAATAACATAGCAAACTACATTAAATTTAATAATAAGATTTTTGATAGTGATTACTTTACTTACGATACTATAAAGAATCATGATATGCTATCCGTATATGTGCCTTATGTAAATGTTAATAATTTTTTGATAGATCAATTTGGTACTTTTGATTATAGACATTATGCAACTGTTTTGGTTGAAAAGTTACTAAATGAATATGTTGTAAGTAATAAACTTAAGTTTTTTGTGCATATTGCAAATACTCATTTTGAAATAATAGTTACCAAAAATAAAAAACTAATATTATACAATACATTTGGCTATAATACGAAAGAAGATTTTATCTATTACATACTCTTTGTAATAGAGCAATTAAAATTAGATGTAGAAGAACTATCATTGGTTTTATTAGGTATTATTGATAACGAGAGCGCATTGTACAAAATAGCCTATAAATACATTAGAAATGTATCCTTATTAAAGGATAAATCTAAAATTAATGCTATATTAGAGATTAATGAAACTATAAAGAGAGAAAATTTTACATTATTTAATTCTTAAATTAAAATATAAATCCATTGCGAATAATTTCAGGAAAACATAAAGGAATACGAATTAGTGCTCCAAAAAAACTACCAGTAAGACCAACTACGGATATGGCTAAGGAAGCCTTATTTAATATATTAAATAATAATTATTATTTCGATGAGATAGTGGTTTTAGATTTATTTTCGGGAATTGGTAGTATTTGTTTAGAATTTGCATCAAGAGGCACCTTAGATGTGACAGCTGTGGATAAGCATAAAGCCTGTACAAAGTTTTTATCAAATACTGCGGAGAAGTTAGATTTGCCATTGCAGGTTATCGCAAGTGATGTATATCGTTTTTTAGAGAAACAATCAAAACAGTACGATATTATTTTTGCAGATCCTCCATACAGTTTTACGGATGATGAATTCTTAAAAATTAGAACACTGGTTTTTAAAAATAATTTATTAGCAGAGAATGGCATGTTAATAATAGAACACAGCAAACAAACAGATTTGTCAGGTCTTCAAAATTTTAAAAAAGAAAGGAAATATGGAGGAAATAGATTTAGTTTTTTCGAAAATGAATAGTTAACTAATCCATTGTTTAAAATCTTTTACCTTTTCTCTACTAACAATAATTTGCTCATCGTTATATGAATTGAGTTTAATCTCTAACCTACTATTTGTATAAGATACAATATCTTTAATAGCTTCAATATTTATAATGAATTTCCGACTTACTTTATAAAAAATAGTTGGATTAATTTTTTCTATTAATTGTTCTAAATTATAATCAATTAAATAACTTCTATTATTAGTTGTATGTACGTAAGTAGCTTTATCTTGACTGTAAAAGCATTCAATTTCTTCAATATTTATTATTTTTAGATGTTGACCGACTTTAATAGTAAATCTTTTCTTATAAACTTTCTCGATTGAATTACTGAATAATTTTTTGATATTTTCAATATTTAAAAGATCTTTTTTAAAATTTTTAGACTTATTTTTATATTGTTTTATAGCATGGTTAAGTTCTTCTTCATCAATAGGTTTCAATAAATAATCGATTGAATTTAATTTAAATGCTTTTAATGCATACTCGTCATAAGCAGTAGTAAAAATAATTGCAGATTTAATATCAAGATCTTCAAAAATCTCAAATGATAAACCATCAGATAGCTGGATATCTAACATAATTAAGTCAGGATGTTCATTGTTCAAAAACCAGTCAATAGATTCCGTTACTGAATGTAGCATTGTTGTAACAGTAATGTCACAACGAGTTAGCATGCGTTGTAATCTTCTGGCTGATGGTTTTTCATCTTCAATAATAATAACGTTCATATTTTTACTATCTAAAATTTAATTTTGTTGTCCGACTCTTCTTTATCCATAAACTCTTTAATTTTTCTATTTTCCCAATTAGATGATATTCCAAAAACTTGAAATGCTTGCATAACTAATCCGAATCCCCATCCCAAAAATGGAAACCAAAACCATTGTATAATATTTGGGGTATATGTTCTCCAAATTAAAAATAGAAAGGGGATAACAATTATAAATGAAATTAAACTGCTATAAAATTCTTTTAATGATTTTACTTTTTGTTGTGCTCTAAAATATTTCCCTTCTGTATTGTCTGATGTATTCATAATAGATGTTTTTTTTGTTAATAATGGTAATTTAACTTTGAAAATTTGTTGGTTATTA